>Ga0074198_1000028_pt1 | contig 282396 bp, 265 predicted proteins | sample EPASupsiteSAE323_FD_64527 | JGI IMG/M metagenome (GOLD analysis project Ga0074198, IMG submission 64527) | Bioremediated contaminated groundwater from EPA Superfund site, New Mexico - Sample SAE3-23 | ecosystem: Environmental > Aquatic > Deep subsurface > Groundwater > Contaminated ...
TCCTTACTTAGGTCTTGCAGCCTTGCGCGTAAAACGGGTATTGATCCCAACCAGCCAAAACGCATAAACCCTGGAATGGAGGTAATAGTCTTTGTGACGGGCATAGGATTAACCAGCCCTGGGACGTTTACATTAACATCCTTCGCCAGTTAGTATTTGTGTTTGGACTGGTTTGGAATCAACTATCTTTAATTTACAGGGACGTTCCTATTGTTGGCTATAAAAAAAGGGGCGTTAACAGCCAAAAAAAAGCACTTCCAATTTCCTCGGAAGTGCTTTACCTTTCCTATGGTACGCCTGAGAGGAATCGAACCTCCGCACCCGGCTCCGGAGTGCTGTCCATTAGATCATCACCTATCTCCCTATGTCATTCAGCGTCCTACATATCGGGCTTTATCCTGCATACCCTGAAAATACTTTCTTCTGTTTTCATCGTGTTTCCCTTCATAATTGCGGTCAGTATTGCGGTCAGTGTTCATTTAAGGGAATAAGTGATTGCTGGGCCTTTGTGGCTAAAGCTTCTTGTTGCCCTTGCTATTCTTGCTTTTTCCGCACTCTTCCATATGGGAGTTTATCATTTCTCTCATTTCTTCCATGGTATAAACTGTGCCTTCTTCGTCTTTAGGAAGTAATTTTTGGCTATAATATAATATTTCTTTGTGTTCATCATCTGTAATCTTTCCTCGCTCATGCCATTTGCGATAAAGCCCCAATGCTTTTCGTCTATTCTTTTTAGCCCATGATGCCCTGTCGAGCTCTTCTTGGTAGATATCAGATATAAAGTCATCTTTTATATGATTAATAACACAGGCGGTATATAAATCAGTGGGATTCATGGTAAGCACTAATCGCTTTCTCTCAGAAAATTTTACACTATATTCAAAATTGCGCTTCAATAGGGCGTTAAGATTTTCGATAACTCTATTTTGACACCATGCGAGAATACCAACATCACCCGGCCCCTTATTGGGTAAAACAAAGCCACGTTCTCCTGTTTTAGCTGGCGCAGCTATATATACAAGATCGCCGATTGCTTCTGAATATTTGATGTCATTAATTATAAAATTGCCCGTATGTTCGGGGTGCGACTTCTTTGCGTTTATGTAAGGCAAATATAGCAAGTCTTTTAATTCGCTCTCCCATGTCCGGTTGGTCTCTTTTGCCGCACTTCGATATGCAGGGATAAACAAAAACAAATAACGCAGACGAATAAGAGCCTCGTTTATTGATATTTCTTTTTGATTAAACAATAGACCGAATTTTTCATAATAATCTAATAAATATTTGGCAAACTTACACATAAAATCATCGTTTTTATTAGAACCGGCAGATATAACTGCTAGGCGGTATATTGCATCGGTTGTTGATTCCTCTCTTAATTTAACTTTTCTTTTCGCCTTTTTGCGATTATCTACCACCAAGACCGGCCAGGCGGGAGGAACATATTCCCGGCCCAGTGCGCTACAAAGGAATCTTCTGTAACACTGATCGTCTTCAGGTGCCTCTCTTGCTTCAATGTGTGCCTCACATGTGTATATCGGTCCTTTGCCAATGGAAACCAGGGCATGATTCTTCCCGGCCATCAATATCCCCTCCCTACCTGTCCGCAGTGTCCGCAGCACAATTATATGATGAATACGAGGGAACAAGCAAACCACAAAAAGAAGGGAGATGAATGAATTGGATAAGACTCAATTTTGTTTTAGTGATCTGCCGGATTTAATCACACCTCGTCATTTAATAGACGCAGGCTTTCCAGGCGGGAAAAATCAAATCTACGCACTGTTTGCCCGCCAAGACTTCCCGGCAGTAAGACACGGCAAGAAGTTTCTTGTCTCAAAGGCGGCGCTGATGCAGTACTTTCGGGCGGCCAGCTAAAACAAAAGGGGCCGCTTTATCGGCGTCCCCGGAGAGGTAAAACTTATGAATAGTTTATACAAAAATTATACCACAACGGCTGATTTTAAGGCAATCATAAACATTCTTGATCTTGTCGGGGAAGTAGTGATTTTAACCAAGAAGGGGAATCGCTACTGGGGCTTATGCCCTTTCCATAGCGAGAAAACGGCCTCTTTCAGCGTGGACCCCACGAAGCAGTCTTTTCGGTGTTTTTCGTGTCAGAAACATGGGGACATTTTTGATTTTGTACAACAGTTTCATGGTTTGAGCGACTTTAGGAAAGCAAGAGATTTCCTGGGGAGCAGGTACGGGTTAAAGGTTGATCAATCCCCGGACGCAAGACAAGCCATAGCAGCAGCCAAAGCCAAGAGAGAGGCGGCGGCAATGGCCGAGAAGGAGCTCGAGGATATGGTCAGGGGAGCCCGCGCAGATGTCAAGAATATTGAGGGATGGATCAATGTCATTCTCAAGCACGTTTACGGGGAGAAGGACCTGGATCGCCCCGCGGTAGTTTGGGCCTTACAGAACCAGTCATACATCGAGGATCTCTGTGACGATTTATTTTCAGGGACACCGGCAGACCAAATACAGGCGGCGGCCAATTTTAGGGGGTGGAGGCAACGGCAGGACGTTACTCTGATGCTTTAAGCGCCGAATTTGCGCCGGATGAACGGGCAAATGTTTTGTCTCTTGCCAAAGGGAATGAAGGCGCCCCTGAAAAACCGGAAGAACCATTGGCATTGCCCGGTGACATAAAGGCCGCTGAATTACCCTTAGAGGCTTTCCCTATATGCCTTCAGGCTTACATAGAGGAAGCGGCCCGGTCCCTGGTGTGTCCCCGTGATTTTGTTGCTATTCCTTTATTGGTAACTGCGGGGGCCACCATAGGGCGTGCCTTGAGACTTGAAATAAAACCGGATTGGCATGAACACGGCGCTTTATATGCTGGCATAGTAGGACAGCCAGGGGACAAGAAAAGCCCTGCATTAGCCAAAGGCACCCGCTCCATTAATCGGTTAGCCCGTAAGATGCTTGAAGATCATAGGGAGATTCGCGATCAATACGAGGCTGAATTAGCTGATTACGAGATTGAGGTTACCAAGTGGAAGAAGGCCGCGCTGTCGGATAAGAAAGGCAATACCGGGGATAAACCAACCAAGCCGGAGGAACCGCCCTGTCCAAGGTTATGTATTGGGGATGCCACCGTGGAGAGTATCGCCGAGATACTGGAGGTTAATCCGCGGGGAGTGCTTGTCAGTAGGGACGAATTATCCGCCTGGGCGCGATCCTTCAATCAGTATAAATCCGGTAAAGGGGCAGATAAAGAATTCTGGCTGTCATGTTGGGCAGGGGCTCCGGCACACGTTGACCGAAAGGGGCGCAAACCTATATTGATTTTTAATCCCTTTCTTGCGGTAGTTGGTTGTATTCCGCCTGACATAATTCCCGAACTGAAGGACGAACAGAACCGGGCAGATGGTTTTATGGATCGCGTGTTGTTCTCCTACCCGGAATCCGTCCCCCAGCGATGGAGTGATGCAGTTATCAGTGAGGAGGCCATAAGGGAAATGGATGCCTGCTTTGATGGATTAATGGCCCTACCATTCCAAGATCATGAACCGGCGACCTTATACCTTGCTCAGGGGGCCAGGGAATTGCTTATTGACTGGACTAATGCTCACTTTGACGAGATGCAGGCAGACTTGTTCCCCTACATTCTCCGGGGACCGTGGGGGAAGATGCCGGGGCAAATGGCCCGCATAACATTGATTATCCATGCCTGCAGGCTTGTTAGCGGGGAAACCACAAGCAGGCTGGTGGACGAAATAAGCGTATCTAGCGGCATTGCCCTAACAGAATACTTCAAGGATCATGCCCGCAAAGTTTACAACGTGCTGGACCTGACCCACAAGGAACGCAAGGTTATTCAGTTAATGAATTGGATTGAAAAGGCCCAGAAGAATGAAGTTACTCCGCGGGATATTCAAATGAATCATGTTGCCGGGTGCAAGAGCGCCGAAGATGCCAGAGAGTTACTGAATTTCCTTGAAGAATATGGTCAGGGGCATTGGGATGAAGCGAAAAAAATATTTTATATTCTCTATACCACGCAACAATGCAACAAACAGGAATGAACCCTTGGCAATTCAGGCTTTGAGGTGTTGCATAGGGCACGCAACAAGCACGCAACACACGCAACAAAACGGAGGGGTTAAGAATGTCATTAGAATACTGGCTTGAAAAACATCGACAGCTAAAGGCGAACCCGCCGAAGCCGGAGCAGCAGCGACAGGCGGCCCCTGACGCCGGGTGGGGGGCTACCCCGTTTCCAACTCCCGCGAGTTGCCCAGGGAATTGCTCACAATGTGACTACTATCCGCTTACTGATCAATACGGTAAAACCGGATGGTGTAGGGAGTATATAAAACTATGAAAACAGGTTTTTACAAAATCAAAGTTACCAGGGCAATCCTGCTGATCACCGAGCAGGAACTAATGGCCCTGCTCCAGCGGGACCCTGAATTACTAGCCAACTGTTTAAAGCGCGGTAAGGCCTATATACGGCGAGAACAACGAGAAAAAAGAAGGAGGACTAAGACCGATGAGTGATACGCAACTAAAGTTATTTCCCAATATGCGGGGATCGTATAGCGTCAAGGTCCAGCGTAACGGCCAGATCAAGGAATACGGGCCTTTCGGATATGAGGAAGCCCTGCAGAAGATCACCCGGTTACAGGCCGCGTTATTCCTTACAGATGATCAGATCGAGGTCTGCACCCGGAGGCGGACAATTAGGCTTGGGGCATGATGGAAAGCCAGAATAAAGGAAAGGACGTGAATTCGGTTGCCTAGTATTGACCAGATGGACGAAACCCAGCGCGGGCCGCCTGAGCTTGAAGAATAAACACAACCAGATTAATAAATTACGGAGGTGACAACAATGGCAAGCGGCTATGTTCCAATTGAATTTAGAAACGGCACCGTTTTATCGAATGGTCAAACAACAATGGGATCAACCCAGCCCGGCGGCTACATCGACAATGGTTCCTACGTCGGGAATATCCCTAACGTCGGCAATACCGGCCAAAGCGGATATAGCAACGGTTCCAGTATTACGGTGGGAGGCAAGACGGTCCAGGGAGTAGGCTCCGGCGACTGGAGCGACAGGAGCAGGAATATTAGCAACTCGTTGCAGAGCAACCCTTATGCGAGTCAGATCAATTTGACCAATTCAGGCAAGGACTATTTATCTGATAATGATGTTGTTGCGCTTAACGGGCTTATACCAAGGCCTGGCGTTGGAGGAGTAGGCAAGATAGGCATGTCGCAATCCGACCAAGACTTAATAGCTGAGGCCCAGCGAGTTTGGAACCTGCCGGTAACCACACAGGCGCAGAAGGACGAACTGCATAACTATGTTAATACAATCCGGGATAAAAACGGATTATCGGGTCAGTATGACAAAGCTACCGGGGTTCTTTATCCGGGAGCAACCGGAAAAGCGGCCAACTATGACAGCATTGACTATACTATTCCATCTGCCAAGGAGTACGATGTGCCGATGCCGACGGCCCCGAACCTGACTATTCAGCCTTTTACATTTGACGATACGCTATATAAGTCAATCGACCCAGGCATGACCTGGTTACCGACTCTCAACACGAAGAAGGCGTGGTATGACCAAGAAAATCAGCGGGTGGGGAATTTGCAGAACGGCTACACCAATTCGCTGAGTGCGTGGAAAGCGGGGGCGGATCAATTCAACACAGAACAGCAGCGAGAGCAAAGCCTGTTGCTGTCCATCTTGCCTTACAGGTATCAAACGGCAGATCAGAGCGCTGCAGATGCGTATAACAAGTCAAAACTGGATTGGGATAAGGACCCCACAAACCCCGCAAACATTCTTGATTTGGCCCAGTCCGGTTATTACAACACTAAGGGGACGAGTGGGGGAAGCAGTGGGGGTGGAAAGACGCCTACTGTCACCGTCAATCCCTTTGATAATCCTGGTGGTGGAGGCGTCGATAATTCCAAGAAGATTAACGGTTATGATGTAAGCCGCATTGACACCTATATCAGTAAGTTGCGTCAAAGGTCGGGTGGGGATGCAAACAAGACGTACCAAGCCGCACAAAATGCAAAAGGCTTGAACCCAAACTTTAAGATAGCTGTCCTTAGGAGAATTGAAACATTGACTACCGCAGTTTAGGAGGTAGAACCATGAAGAAGAATCTTGCATGGAAAGACGAGGCGCAAGCTCGTAACCTGGTGTGGAAGGATGAACAACAGCAGCGCCAGTGGATAGACGAGGTAGAGCAAGTCTCATCGGTCAGCCAAGGGCCCGAGCCTTCGCTGCTTGAAAAAGCCGAGGACGCAGCCAAGAGGATAGGCGGCACCATAGGAATGGGTTTAGCAAAAGGGGCCAACCAAATAGGGGCGCTGGGCGCTGACTTGTTAATGGCGCCTTATGATTTGGTGCGCGGCGCGGTTGATCCTAATTATGAGAATAACCCTTATGAAAAAGGCATTATGCCTCGCTTCAAACAGCATGAGGGATTATGGGATCAGACCATGGGGAAGGCCGGACAAGATGCCTTCGACTTCAAGGGAACACCGGCAGAGCATTACACGGGCGCAATGGCTGAGGTTATCCCTTCCATGATTATAGGCGGAGGCATGACCAAGGCGGCAGGGTTAACCCCGGAGATAGAAGGATTAGCCAAGGTAGCCGGCGAGAAGATAGGCAGTAATCTATTGGGCAAGGGTGCAGAGTCAGCCATAAAGGACATTCCGGACGCGGTAAACACCTGGTTACTGGCGGAAGAGGCAAAGCCGGAGAACGAAAGAACGCCCCTGCCTGAATGGGTTGCGGAATGGATTGGCGGCAACCTGGCAGTAAAAGGACTGACCAAAGCGGCGGGCGCAGGCTTACGGGCAATTAAAGGGACGCCGGCAGGCGAGATCATCCCGGAGAATATAGCGCATGATCAGGCAGCGGCCACCGGGGACGTTATTCCAGTGGCAAAAGCACCTACGGGAGGGGCGCAGGCCGCACAGATACCCGGTAAGATGGAAGAACTGTCTAACGGTCAGCGGGTGCGAAGCCTGGGGGTAACTGCTGCAAAATCCGATGTTACGACACCGGAAACCAAACAGGGGCTTATTGATGAAATGATCCCCGAAGGGCTGGGGGCTTATGAGCGTATCTCCAACACGGACACCCAGGATGCGGCCAGGCAGCTTATAGATCAGGACACGGACGCAGTAACCCGGCGTATTCTATCGAACGAACCTTCAACCGCAACGGATAACGCGGCGGGTATGCTCCTGGTGCAACGGGCGCAGGAGACCGGAGATTACGCGAAAGCGATTGATATAGTCGAAGCCCTGGCGCGCAAAGCAACCGAGCAGGGGCAGAGTATTCAGGCCCTTTCGATGTGGGCCAGACTGACTCCGGAGGGGATGCTTAGGGCGGCTCAAAAGACGGTAGATCAGGCCAATAATGAGCTTATCCGGGCCGGAGGCAAGGCAAAGTATAAGGTTACCCCGGAGGTAGCGGATAAGATCAACAGCATAATGAACGAGATCCAGAGTCTGCCGGAAGGCCGGGCCAAACAGTTAAAGATAGCAGAGGCGCTCAGGACGGTCCAGGAACAGATACCGGCCGGCCTGGGGCGCAAGGCTTCAACTATCCAGGCTATGGGACAGCTATTGAACGCCAAAACGATTGGGCGAAATATTGTTGGAAATGCTGGCTTTCAAGGTCTGGAAAATATCTCTGACGTAATCGGAACCGGAATAGATACCGGGATCAGTCTTGTCACCGGTCAGCGCTCCAAGGCTTTACCTTCTCTTGGCACACAAGGGCGCGGATTGGTCCAGGGATTCAAGGAAGGGGCCGAGGATGCCTTGTTAGGCGTAGACACTGGCGCGGCGGCTGGCAAGTTTGACCTGCCGCAAGGTCGGACGTTCACCAAGGGGCCACTGGCTGGCGCAGAAAAGACCCTGAACCTTACCCTGAGAGCGCCAGACAGGGCCTTTTATCAGGCAGCCTATGACGAATCATTACGCCAGCAGATGGCGGCGGCGGCCAAGTCTGGAAAGGTATTAAACGAACCAACCGAGGCTATGAGAGAGATAGCTCACCATGACGGGCTAGTCCGTACCTTCCAGGATGAAAACGTAGCAAGTAAATTCTTTGTGGGATTGAAAAGGCTGTTAAATGGCGGTAAGGATTTTGGCTTCGGCGATTTTATCGTCAAATATCCCCGCGTCCCCGCTAACCTGCTCATGAGGGGCATTGAGTACAGCCCGGCCGGGATAGTCAAAACGATCATAGAAGCCAGCAAGCCGCTTATGGGGCGAGAGTTTAACCAGCGGGCTTTCGTTGAGAGTTTCAGCCGGGCGATAACGGGAACTACTTTAGGCGTAGGCACGGGGGCTGCGCTTCACAAGATGGGGATTATCTCAGGCGGACCGGATAAGAACCGCAACCTTGAAAACCTTAAGCAGCAGAGTGGTGGCCTGAGTCAATACCGGCTTAATGCCAGCGGCTTGAAAAGGCTGGTTCTATCCGGCTTTGATTCGGACGAGGCCAAGATCAGGCCTGGCGATATAACTGTATCATATGACTGGTTCCAGCCCGCGGCCATTGCCCTGGCTCTGGGGGCAGACTGGGACGCGAACCGGGGCCAGGCGCAGGGGGTAACCGGTACCTTAATGAAGGCATTTACCACAGGTACCAATGCTCTTGCTTCTGGAGTTAATACCCTTGCTGACCAGTCATTATTTACCGGCATAGAAACGCTCACCGGAACCAAAGACAAGGCGCAGGCTATTGCTGACGTACTGGAGGGGGTACCGGCTTCCTTTGTTCCCACTCTGTTGAATCAGGTGAGGCAGTACGTTGATAATCAGAAACGAAACACCTACGGAACAAGTACCCTGCAGACGGCAACGAACAAGGCCATAAACAAGATACCAGGGATGAACACGCAGCTCCCGCAGGCTTACGGCACCCTTGGCCAGCCGCTGACCGCCTATCAGCCAGGGAGTCCGCTGACCACTAATAACGTTTTCAATACGTTCTTTAACCCGGCTTTCGTCAATCGGTATAATCCGAGCACGGAGGCTAAAATGGTTCTGGATATGTACGCAAACAACGGGGAAAAGGGACAGATCCCGAAGGTTATTAGCAAATACTTCACTGTTGGCGGAAAACGAATAGATTTGACAGCTGAGGAATATAGCCAGATGCAGCAGCTAGTAGGCCAGGCCACTCGGGAGGGTTTTACCCGCATACCTACGGATATTTCAGGGGATCACAAGTTAAGGCGTATGGCGGCTATTATGGAGGATGCCGGCCGGGACGCCAGGATTGGTGTTCTGCAAGGGCGGGGGTTATCCATCCCGGCAACATGGCAGGTTAAACCTGGGGGCCCCAAGTATCTCTTGAAGGCTATCGAGAACGGGGACCAGGCAGCAATAGAAAAGGGAACTATGGCATACGTGCGTAACGGAGGCAATGCCCACAACATATATACTTACTGCAGTGACTCCGGCTTTATGGACGAAAACGGCCAGCCTACACCGACCATGCAGCGGGCTCTTGCGTTAGTCTGGGAGAACCAGGGCAAGAAGCAGGCCAGTTCTGCAGCATATAGCTTCCTGCTCGATGCCTGCAAAGAAAACAACGAACAGGAGGCCAGGCGCTGGGCCGGGGTGATCAAGGGCATGGGAAAGTCATGGAAGAACGTGGAGAACAGCATAAGATCCCGGTCTGTTACGGATAAGCGGAACACCAAAACCCCGACTATGCAGGAGATATATCAAGGCGGGTATAAGATCGATCCTTTAACCATACAACGGGCACAATGGGCCATGGCTCAGTAAGGCAGTGAGTATAATCAATGCCCCGACGAGCCAAGGGAAAGACGCGCAAGACACGAACTGTTGAGGATTAGAGGCGTTTCGTGAAATTCATAAATGACAATTGTTTATTCAAGGAGGCGGTTAGTATGGCAAAGGGGCAAAAGCTACCGGATAGATTAAAAGAGTTGATATTATTTGAACTGGCCTGTAATAACAATGCGGCTGAGGTAGCTAGAACCTTTGGCTTGCCTGAAAGTACCGTAAAAACATTGCGTTTAAAGCATAAAGACCGATATGACGAACTTAGACGGCAAAAGGTCGAGGAACTGATTGATGAATCAAAAGCATGGAAAAAAGACTTTATAGATCAGGCTAAGATTCAGATAACGAAATCTTTATACCTGGGGAACCAAAAAATAGAATTAGCAACCGCCGCAATGGACGGCTTTCAGGATCAAATTGACCGCCTGATTGAATTGATGCAAAGTAGGGACGACGTAAACGGACGGGACGTTATAGATTTAATCAAGGCCCTGTCCAGCGTTACCAGTATTCCACTGGCTCAAATATCCACCTATTTAGGCACACTTTACGACAAGGCGGCTCTGGCCGGCGGAGAGGCTACCAGCAGGGAAGAAGTCAACACGGCCAATAAACTAGACTTTACCAAACTAAGCGTGGAGGAGTTGAAACAACTTGCAGAACTCACTCGAAAAGCTACTGGAAATCAGTAGTTTAAGGGAGATGGAAGCGGAGATTGCCCGGAAGGGCAGTTATTCCGATTATGTTGAATACGTCCATAAAGGCAGATGGATCCCCGCCCGGCACCTACTGTTTGTATGCCAGGAGGCAGAAGGATTCATTCAGCAGGAAACCGGGCACCCATACGATATTCTTATTCTTCAAATGCCCCCGCAGCATGGCAAGTCACAGGCAATCACCGAGACTCTTCCGAGCTGGTACCTGGGCAAATGGCCCGAAAAGCGAGTTATTGAGGTCAGCTACAACGAAACCTTCGCCCAGAAATTTGGCCGTCGGAATCGGGAAAAGATCAAGGAATACGGAGAAAAGCTATTCGATGTCTCTGTATCCAAAGGCAAAGACAGTAACGAGGAATTTGAGCTATCCAACAATATTGGCGGTATGATCAGCCGAGGTATTATGTCGGGCGTAACCGGCAACCCGGCCAACCTGATTATAATTGACGATCCGATCAAAAACCGGGAAGAGGCAGACAGCCAGACCATCCGGGAAAAACACTGGGATGAATGGCAGAACTCAATCAAAACCAGGCTTTCGGCTGGGGCCAAGGTAATTGTGATAATGACCCGCTGGCATGAGGCGGACTTGGCGGGAATGATACGGTTGAGCGAAAAGAACGTAACTGTTGTTAACCTTCCCTGTGAAGCAGAAGAAAATGATCCACTGGGCCGCGAAGTAGGACAGGCCTTATTCCCGGAGATCGGCAAGAATAATGAATGGTTGAAGCAATTTAAAGAGAGCTATGTCAATGATCCCTTTATTGAGGGCGGCGGCATGAGGGCGTGGAATGCTTTGTATCAGCAGCGGCCTTCCGCTCAGTCCGGGAATATGATTAAACGCGAGTGGTGGGAATACTACACCGAATTACCTAAGACTTTTGATCAGGTAATACAGTCATGGGATATGACATTCAAGGATAGCGATGGCAGCGACTTTGTCTCCGGGCAGGTGTGGGGTAATGTAGGGGCCAATATATATATGTTTCCCGATAGGGAATACGGGCGAATGGACTTCCCTGCTACACTGGCGGCCTTTGAAAAACTGACAAACCGGAACCCGCAGGCCATTGCTAAACTGGTCGAAGATAAGGCCAACGGTCCGGCCGTAATATCAATGCTTCGAAACAAAATAGGTGGCATTATAGCAAACAATCCCAAAGGCTCAAAGATAGCCAGAGTAAGTGCAATTAGCCCCTTAATAGAGGCGGGGAATGTTTATCTGCCAGCGCCCAGCATTTGCCCGTGGATTAACGAGTTTATAGAGGAATGCGCGAGCTTTCCTAACGGTCCCTATGACGACCAGGTGGACGGAATGAGCCAGGCGTTGCAGCGGTTTATGTATGCGCATGATCCAGCGCCCCCGCAGATACCGAAGTCAATAAAAGACTTGTCATCTGACCTACGCAGGGATTTAGAACATGATCCAGCTGCGCTTGCGGATTTTCTCAGCAAGAATCCGGAATACAGGTAAGGAGCAGATAATGCGAAGTGAGAAAAGCCAATGGGCAAAGTGATAGATTTTCCCGACATGGAGGCAAGTATACTTTTTGAAAGAACAGAGGCGTTTTGGGCAGAAGTTAAGAGGCTGAGCGATTGCATAAAGGAATTGCCTATAAATGCGGCACAGGATAATGATCTCCAAACCCTTATGCTGTCGGTAATCCATGAGGCGAGCCAAGGGGCGTTTATGCACGGCTTTGCATTAGGGACGAGTATTCAAGGGATTTAAACACGTACGTCTCCTCAGAATTAAGGTCTCCCCAGATTTGGGGGGAGGTCGGCCCAGAACTGGGCAGAGCCAATGCCCTCAGATTTGAGGAGATTGAGGGGACGCTCCACTTTTGGATAGTCCTGCGGTAATCCCCCCATCATTGGGGAGATTGATCAATCCAGAACCGGACAGATCAGTGGGCTTAATTTTTAGCTTTCCCGGTATGTCGGGGATAGACAACAAAAAGGCCCCGGTATTAACCAGGGCCAGGGGGTAGGGATTGAAAACCTATCCTATAATCCGAGCTGGGCCGCAGCGTTATCATTGAACAGGTTACCTTCCCGGATATACCGGCGAACCATCGCTTGGGATCTATGTCCGGTCTGGTTCATTATAGCCCGTTCACTGGCGCCGGCAGCCGCGGCGGAAGTGGCCAAGCCAGCCCGCAAGCTATGACCGGAGTATTTGGCAGGATCGAGGCCAGCAGCTTCGGCGCAGCGCTTGACTACCAGGGCCACGGCTTTGTCTGACAGGCGGCCTTCTTGGAGGTTACCATGTCGATTGACGGAACGGAACACCGGGCCGGAGGTTATGCCCGATTGCTCTATCCATAATTGGAGAGACCGCACCGGGCAAGTATCACAGTGGGAGCCATACGGGATGGCCACCTTCCGGCCAGCGCCTTCCTGATCTGTCTTTGACCGGCGCAGAATAATAACAAGGCCTTCCCGCTTGAATTCAAGGTCCTCAACATTTAGGGCCACCAATTCAGAGCGGCGGAAGCCACCGGCAAAGCCTATCAAGATCAGGGCCCGGTCCCTTATTCCAAGTAAGGTACCCGGCAGGTTGGAAACCATAGCCTTTATATCGGAGGTAACAGCGGGGCTCTTGCCTTCCTGGGCGGTACCCTTTTCACGGCGAATCCCCTGCATAAGTACCCGAACCTGCATATCACTTGTGGGAGTGGGGAAGCCCGCCGCCTGGTGAGCCTGGGAGATAGAGGCGATCCTTCTTTCCAGAGTGGACACCTTGCACTTGTCGGCCAAGGTTACGAGGTAGGCCGCCACCGTCTCAGGAGCAGCCGGGAGAGATTCAAGACCGGCCAGGACGCAGAATTGTTCAAAGTCCTGCCAATCGCGGCGGTAAGCATCAATTGTGTTCTTTGCTTTAGCTTGAGCCATGTATTCAGCAGCTTTAGTTGCAACGTCAATCAGATTTTCGTTTGTGGGTACCAGGTTACTCATTTTAAAAACCCCTTTCTGACTTCCGGTAACTATCACTTATCGGAACCTTGTAAAACAATATTATGCTAACTATTGCTAACTGTCAAGAAGTAATTTAAAATAATTTTAGGTGGATTGAAAGGAGGGTAGAACCGTGGATTATTACACCCCGGAAGAAGTAGCGGCCAAATTAAAACTTAGCGTATATACCATATGGAAGTACATTCGAGAGGGCAAGCTACCCGCTTCCAAGATAGCAAGGGGATACCGAATTAGTGACGAACAGATTGATCGATTTATGAAGTCTCTGGAGGTTAATAAAAAGGATTCAGATTCTTAAGGGTCATTTGGTCATATTACTTTTATTGTTTGCATACATAAGCGATAAAAGGAGGTGGACAAGCCATGCCACGCTATCCCAAAAAAGAGCGTACTTGCATTACGGACTATTCAACTTTGCCGGCAGTTTTGCAAGCAAAGCACATTGTAGAGATCATGGACTGTTGTGACGCTACGGCAATGAAACTAATTCGTGAGTGGGATAAAAAAGGATTTTTCCCGGTAGTCTGGTGCGGCAATTCGCCAAGAATAAACCGGGACACATTTCTTAACTGGTTTACTGGTGGTTTATGGATAAGCCAGAAAACCAAAGATCAACCTGCTTAATGATTACTAAAACACAAGCAGCCAGGCCACCGCTCGCAACGAAAACCTGACTGCTCAGTAACAAAGCCCTGGAGGGCAATGTCTAACTTAATTGTAGCATTGGCGACATTTCGGGGCAACGAATGAAAGGAAGTGTTAAGATTGAAGATTACTTCAATAAACAATGAAATAACCAATAGCCTGACGATAGAAGAGGCAATAGATGCAATAACCCTTCTTGTGAATTGTACGCGGCTTGATGGCATTGTGGTCCATGAAATAAGGGTTGTTGGTAGCATTGCTGGATTCATCCATCTAGGCTGTGACGCGAATTATATTCTTATTAGAAAAGACCTTTCTATTCAGCAAAAGGCATGGGTTCTTGCTCATGAAGTTGGACATGCATGTACTGTCCATCAATTCACACCAGAGGAATTGGAAAGCGATCTGATCTTTGGCAATAACTACGAATTAATCGCAAGAGTTGAGAGGGCAGCTGACGAGTGGGCAGCGGCCTTTCTTAATCCTCCTTGGAGGAACAAGGAGGTCAAGGATTTTGTTGCGTGTGTTGCCTAAATGTTGCGTAGGGTATGCAACAGGTTGAGCCCTTGAGCATTGGGCGTTTGAGGCACTTTGCTGCGTTGTTGCGTAGTTTTTAAGAATATAAATATTTATCGCCCGGAGGGACAAGGCTCCTTCCGGGCCAGGGATTAAGGAGAGTGGAACCATGGCCAAGAAAAAGAGTGGTAGAAGGCAGAACGGAGAAGGCACCGTTAAGCTAAGGAAAGACGGGCGTTATGAGGCTCAGGTTACTATAGGGCGGGATATAGACGGCAATATGATTAGAAAATCTGTCTTTGCCCGGTCAATGCCTGAATTAATTGAGAAGAAAACCGCCCTGCTTAATCAGGTACAGACCGGCAGTTATATTGAGCCTGCCCGGATAACTGTTGAACAATGGATTGAACAGTGGCTTACCGTGTATCAGGAAGGCAATATAAGCCCGAATTTCTACGCTAGAAGGAAAGAACTTGTAAGACTACACATTAACCCGAGAATAGGCAGCATCCCACTGCAGAAGTTAAAGCCGATTAATATTCAGTCTTTATACAAGAAGCTGCAGGACAACGGCAAGGTGACCAAAAAGAAAGAGAAAGACGATCAAGGGGAAATTGTTGAGAAGGTTATTATAAGCGGCTTGTCTACCGGAACGATAAGACATATTCATAATATCCTTAACCCGGCTTTAAGACAGGCCGTGAAAGAGGGATTGATCAGCAAGAACCCCGCCTCTGATGTTAGCCCGCCGCGCATTGTTAAAACCAGAGAGGCAAGGCCCTTAGACAAGGATCAGGCCAGTAAATACCTGCAGGTTTTACAGGGGGAACGTCTTTATGCGGCCTTCCTGGTGGAACTTACAACGGGATTGAGACGAGGGGAATTATTGGGCCTGCAGTGGAAGGACCTGGACATGGACACCGGCGTATTAAAGATCAGGAGGCAGGTCAGCCGGATTATTCAGAAGGACGGCAGCACGATCCTGGACTATGCCCCACTTAAAACCCCTGCAGCATATAGAACCATTGTATTACCCGCCGTTACTATTGCCGAGCTAAAGGCGTACAAGCAGCGGCAGAACGAGGAAAACATGAAGATGCGAAATGTATATAAGGACGAGGACCTTTTATTTTGCACTCCTACTGGCGAAAAATTGGACACCCGCCACCTATACCGGCTACATTGCAAAGCATTGAAGGATGCAGGCATAGAGCATACAGCCTTTCATAATTTGCGCCATAGCGTGGCCACCCTGCTATTACAGGCCGGGGAATCCATTAAGACCGTCCAGGACCTGCTAGGGCACGCAGACGCGGAAACCACTCTAAATTGTTATAGTCATGTTCTGGAGGAAATGAGATACAGCGCAGCGGACAAACTGGATAGTATTTTCAAGGAAGTTACCTCGAAGGCCGAGGAAAGCGGAGAAGATCAGCCACGTTTAAAACAAGTAAAATAACAACTGCGGTCAAAACTGCGGTCAAAGCATAAAAAAGGCGTTTCCTGTTTTTCGGGAAACGCCGATTTATTCGATGGTACGCCTGAGAGGAATCGAACCTCCGCACCCGGCTCCGGAGGCCGGTGCTCTATCCACTGAGCTACAGGCGCATATTGCTTGACTATTATAACAGAATGAATCTCAGCCTGTCAAAATAGTATCCAGGGTTTTTGTCGTTAAGCTGAAATCATGTATTGGCGTATGCGCACCTGTGAGAAGTGAAAGGTGTCAGCTTACTTCTGGTACATTTCCCGGTTTTTCTTTCTTCCAGCTGAACAGGGCGAAAATCATTCCGGCCAGACATAAAAGTGTGGCAATACAATATACCGTATGAGTTGCCGTGATATATGCTATACCTTTGCTGGAGTTTTCCAGATTGCTTGAGTATAGCAACGCAAATAGACCAGTTGAAATGGCGGTACCCAGAGCGAAGGAGAAGTTGCGGATAGTGGATACAAAACCCCCGGCATATCCAGCTTTAAAACGAGGAATAGACCCGAGAATGGCGTTGTTGTTGGGCGAACCGAACGCACCCATGCCGATGCCGAAGAGAGCCAGATAGGCGCCTACCAGGATAAATGGTGAATTGGTATTGAGAGTGCTCATCAGCAGGTTGGCTGATCCCAGCAAGAAAAAGGACAAGGGAGTCAGCCGGGATGATCCTACCCGGTCGGACAAGCTGCCGGCCAGCGGGGCGGTGATTGCCATGGCTATTGGAGTAATACTCATGGTCAGTCCCGATTGGGCAGTGGAATAATGCAGCACTCCTTCCAGGTAGAAGGGCATGAGAAAGATCACGAAGGGTTGTATGGAATAGGCGATCAGAGCCATAATATTACCATCGCTGAAACGCCTGATCTTAAACAGTTCAAAATCGAGCAGGCCCTGCTCATTCCTTTTTTCAAGCCCGTAGAAGATAAAGAAGAGAAGCAGGGAAGAGGCCAGCAGCCAGAGATCAGGCGTCTTATGTATTGAGAAGGACAACACGGTCAATATGGCGGACAGGGCGAATAATAGTGTGCCAGGAATGTCAAATTTACGGTTATTTCCGTCTCTGGGCTGATCGGGCAGGTATTTCACTGCCAGCAGGAAGCCGATGAGTCCGATGGGCAGGTTGATCAGGAAGATGGCAGGCCAGTGAAAGCTACCCAGTATTAAGCCACCCAGACCAGGACCGGTCATATTGCCTATCCCCACAATACCCCCGGTGATACCCAGTGCCCGACCTCGTTCTTCGGGGGGGAAACTATTCGAAGTAATCCCCATCCCGGTAGCCATCATCATGCTGGCACCGGTCCCTTGAAGAATTCGAGCTGCCGTAAGAAAACCCAGGCTGGGTGATATGGCACAGCACAGCGACCCGATGGTAAAGACTATAAAGCCGTAGGTATAAATCTTCTGCCCGCCGACTCTATCTCCAAGTTTTCCGAAGAATAACAGAGACGCAGTGATTACCAGCATGTAAGCGGTGACCAACCACTGTACTCGCTGCATGCTGATGCCAAAGCCAGCGGCGATACTGGGATTGGCAATATTTACAATGCTGCCGTCCAGGGTGGACATAAATATTCCTATACAGACTATTATAAGAATCCGCCATTTGGGATCGAGTTTCAGCATGTGATTCTCTCCTTGCTGCTATGAAAAGGCTATCTATAATATATTACCACTATTGATGAAGTATTTGTGAGGTAGGCCTGGCGGTTTTTTGCGGGCAGCAGGATTTCTGAATCGAAGCGGGCCGGGTATGGTTAGGGGATTATATTCAAGAAGAGCGGGACAGGTGAATTCTGCTGCGGCAGATCCACAAACTCTCTTTTTATTATCTGGCAATGACGTGGGTTATGACATCGCCCAGGCAGTTGGCTGCGTTTTCCGCCAGGTCGACGGACATGGTGTCGCTGCCGATTTCAAAGATCAGGGCGGTGGGGTAGAGGTCCTGGTTATAGTCGCCGTGTCCGATGAAGATCCCCCGCATCATACCTGGATAGAGCGCATCCCCCATATCCTTGACCCGCTGGGCAAAGTCCAGATTGGCTTTTTCGCTGGGATTGGAGCGTCCTACCACGATCATCACTCGTGAGGCATTGATGCCATTTACTGTAGTGAAATAGGCCAGAGAAGGTGCTGAATCCCGGTGGATATCAAATATGGCATCAGGGCGTTCTTTTAATAGCTGCAGGGCAGTACGCCGGGAGCGGTGATAGGCATTAATATCGTGGGGGCCATGATTATTGAAACTATGGGTGACGCTGACCCCGGATTTTTGGAGTGACAGGGTCAGGGCACTGCCTACCCGGTAGATATCACCATCACCTGGTTTGCTGGTTACTCCGGTTGCGTAACCATAGGATTCGTCACTGTGGGAGTGGTAGATGACCACATGCGAGTTGATGGCCTGAGCCTGGGCGGGTATGGAGGTTGCCACACTTACATTCTGCCGCGATTGGGGTTTGACTGCCGACTTGCTGGAATCCTTGATCCGGGCCACAGCATTGTGTTCGTTCACGCTTTCTATCACATAGTTTATATTCTGTTCATTGATATACTCGTCTTGGGGGCTTACCGGCAGTCCGGTTTCCAGAATAACCTTGCCCGAGCTATCGCGGACGGTCACGTAAGCTAATTCATCGCTGGGTGCCGGGCTCAGACGGGGTTTGGTCTGCGGTGCTGCGAATATACTCAATAAATAGGCTGCCACCATGACGGATATCAAAACCAAAAAGAAGATCCAGGTATATCTGCGGGTGATACTGTCCATAAAAAACCGCCCTTTTCTCATTAGTTCTGAGACTATTATGAGAAAAAGGCGGTTTCATTATTCGGGGGAAATATCTACTCCCAGCTGGCCAGGTATTCGTTCTGTTCGACGGTAAGCTCGTCAATCTCAATGCCTTCGGATTTCAGGCGCAGGTAGGCCACCCGACGGTCGATTTCTTCCGGTACATTGTAGACGTGGTTGCCCAGATCCTTACGGTTCTGGATCACATGCATCAGGGAGAGAGCCTGCAGGGAGAAAGAGAGATCCATCACCTCGGCCGGGTGTCCATCGCCGGCGGCCAGGTTAACCAGACGGCCCTCGGCCAGCAGGTAGAGCTTGCGGCCGTCAGGCATCACGAACTCCTCAATGTTGTTTTTAAGTACGCGGGTGGATACTGCCAGTCGGTTGAGATCGGGTTTGCTGACTTCGACATCGAAGTGACCGGCATTGGCCATGATGGCATTGTCCTTCATGACTTCCATATGTTCCGACCGGATTACGTTGATATTGCCGGTGACAGTGATAAAGATATCACCATGCTGGGCGGCCTTTTTCATCGGCATGACAGTGAATCCGTCCATGATAGCCTCATTGGCTTTGATGGGGTCAATCTCGGTCACGATTACCCGGGCACCCATGCCCTTGGCGCGCAGGGCCACACCCTTGCCGCACCAACCATAACCCACCACTACAACATCCTTGCCGGCCACTACCAGATTGGTGGTTCGATTGATGCCGTCCCATACGGATTGGCCGGTGCCATAACGGTTATCGAAGAGGTATTTCATATTTGCGTCGTTGACGGCGATCATGGGGAAGTGCATGACCTCGTCCCGGTCCAGGGCCTTGAGGCGCACTATACCGGTAGTGGTCTCTTCGCAGCCACCGATGATCTTTTTGGCCTGCTCGATGCGGTCCTTGTGCAGCACGCTGACCAGGTCGGCCCCATCGTCGATCAGGGCATCGGGCATGGCGTCCAAGGTCATCTCCAGGAAACGATGGTATTCTTCCATACTCTCACCGTAGATGGCGTACATAGTGATGCCGGAATCGGCCAGCGCTGCTACTACATCATCCTGGGTAGACAGGGGATTGCTGGCGCAGGCCACCACATTGGCCCCGGCGGCTTGCAGAGTCTGCAGGAGGTAACCGGTCTTGGCCTCCAAATGCAGGCAGCAGGCTATGGTCAGGTTTTCCAGCGGACGAGTGCGGGAAAACTCCTCTTTTAACATATTGAGAACGGGCATATTCTGCGAGACCCACTCCAGTTTACGGTAACCGGAAGGAGCCAGGCTGATGTCCTTTATGATGGAATTAAGGTCACTTTTACTCTTGGCTGCGGCGATCATGAAAACCCCCCATTAATTATTAATTGAATACTTTAGATTCTAGGTATCTAAGCGGTCAGGACAAAACTATTATAAGCAAAAATCCTTCTAATAGGAATAATAATCTGTTACTATAATTTTAAATCTCGTAATAAAGAGGGACTATCTGGTGAAGGTTTTGATGTTTAGCTGGGAGTATCCGCCGCATATGGTCGGAGGGCTGGGACAGCATGTTTATGATCTGAGCAGGTTTCTGGTGCGCCGTGGAGTCTGCGTTCATATTATCACTCCCCGCGTCAAATATTATCCTGATTTTCAGGAAGAAAACGGCGTATTCATTCACCGGGTAGGCAGTTCTTATCGTGAAGTCGAGAACTTTAAATCCTGGACCTTCCGCTTCAACAGCGAGGCGATCCGGGAGGCCGTGGTCATTAATCACCAGGTGGGCGGCTTCGATGTTATCCATGCCCATGATTGGCTGGTGGCCTATGCCGGACGCTCGGTGGCCAAGATATTTGAGATTCCACTGGTGACCACCATACATGCTACTGAGCACGGACGCAACCTGGGGCTGCACAATCGTTTGCAGCAGGAGATCAATGAGATAGAAAAAAACCTGGCTCTGGAAGCTGACCGGGTCATCTGCTGCAGTCAGTATATGCAGCAGGAGATATCCACTCTCTTCGGCCGTTCGATCGAGGACTTGAAGATAATACCAAACGGGGTTGACCCCGAGGTTTTTCAGGCTTTGCCGGAACGTCCGCGTTTTTCTATCCGGGATGATGACAAGGTGGTTTTTTTCATCGGCCGGCTAGTGCCGGAAAAGGGAATATGTTATCTCTTAAGGGCGATGCCCCAGGTGTTGCAGGCGGTGCCGGAGGCCAAGCTGGTTATCGGCGGGCGCGGCCCCCAGCAAAAGGACCTGGAGCGATTGGTGCATAGTATGGATCTGGAAGAACGGGTGTACTTCACCGGTTTTATCTATAACGAAGAAAGAAACTATGTCTACAATAAAGCCAGGGTGGCGGTCTTCCCCAGTTTATACGAACCTTTTGGCATAGTGGCCCTGGAGGCCATGGCGACCATGACCCCGGTGGTAGTAGCCAACGCGGGCGGTTTGGCCGAGATTGTTAAGGATGAGGTGACCGGACTAAAGGTTGTCCCCGGTAGTGAAGAGGAACTGGCTCGCGCCATTATTCGTATTCTGACTGATGACGAACTGGCGATGCGGTTACTCACCAATGCCAGCCGGGAGATCGATACGGTTTACAAATGGGATGTGATCGCCCGTTCCACGACTGAGGTCTATGAACAGGTGCAACCCCGGCACCAGATGGGTGCCAGGAATTAAGATTAACCAATCAACACCTATGATGGAGCGGCTTTAGAACGGCAGAGGCCCGCTCATTACCAGCATGCTGGTGAAACCGGTCACAGGTGTATGCATATAAGCAAAGGGGAAGTGTACTGGATTGAGCTCAAAGCTTATGCTGGTTTTGCATAGCCATATTCCTTATGTCAAACGACAGGGGCGCTGGCCCTTTGGCGAGGTGTGGCTCTTTGAAGCTATGGCCGAAACCTATATACCGCTCTTGCGTTCTATTAAGAAGCTCCGGGAAGAGGGCGTCAAGGTAGCCCTTACCTTCAGCTTCAGTCCCACCCTGATCGAGCAATTGGCTTCCCGCTATATTGATCAGGAATTCATCAATTACCTCAACGAGCGGGAGACATTGGCCGCCGACGATGAACGCTATTTCATGTCCCGGGGCGAGACTGAACCGGCCCGGATCGCTGCCTTTTATCACCGCTTCTACCGCGATATCCGACGTGATTACCTGCTGGAGATGGATAGGGATATCGTTGGCTGCCTGCGAAAGCTGCAGGAAGAGGGTGTGATCGAAATCCTTACCACAGCAGCTACTCATGCCTATCTGCCGTTGTTGGACTACACCAGTCTGCAATACCAGGTGCACTGGGGCAAACGGGTTTATGAACATTACTTCAACCGCAGTCCTGAGGGATTTTGGCTGCCGGAATGCGGCTATTTTCAGGGCATCGAAGACATCCTGATCGACAACGGATTCAAATATTTCTATGTGGACAGCCATGCCATTGAAGGCGGCAAACCTATCGAGGTTTTTAGCGGAGATGAGGGTGCCGGCCTGGAGGTGGAGACCTTTGCTTCCACCGGACTCTCCACCTATCGTCCCTACCGGATCGAGGGCAAGAATATCACGGTTTACGGACGCAATGCTATGATCAGCAATCAGGTGTGGTCAGCTGATTTCGGCTATCCGGGGGACCCGGACTACCGGGAATTCCACAAGCATGAGATGCGCTCCGGCTTCAAATACTGGAAGGTAACCGACCGCAATAACCCCATGGACCGCAAACTGGTCTATAATCCCGAGCAAGCCCTGGTCAGAGCTCGCCAGCATGCCCATCATTTCGTGCGCAGCCTGGAGGATAACAGGCGGGAAGCGATCAAACTGGGTTTTACCACGCCCCTTATCGTAGGCTGCTATGATACCGAGCTATTCGGCCACTGGTGGTGGGAAGGGGTCGGCTGGTTGGAGGAGGTCATCCGGGAACTTCATAAGAACACCCAGTTGGAGATGATTACGCCGAAAAACGCCGGCCCGGCTCAGCACGAGGCCCAGGTATTTGAATCCTCCTGGGGTATGGGCGGCAAGCACTATATGTGGAACAATGCGGAGACGGTGTGGATGTGGGAGATCATTAAGAAGGTAGGGCAGGAATATGAAACCCTGAAATCACTGTCCTATAATTCCACTCTGTCCTGCCGGGCAGTAACCCAGGCCCTGAAAGAACTGATGCTGATCCAGAGCAGCGACTGGCTGTTCATGGTCAGCAATAATCTGACCCGTGACTATGCCATGAAGCGCTTTTTTGATCACTATACCAAACTGCTGCGGTTGAGCGATTCCCTGGCCATCGGGCAATTGAATGAAGAATTCGAAGCCTGGCTGGGCCGGGTGGAATATGAAGACGACTTCCTTAATCTGAGCGACCCCTTTGGGAGTGGAGTTCCGGGGTAGTCATGAAGGTCCGTGTTAACAGCCCTGAAGAACCTAAGCAGCACAATGGCATTTTGGGCTTAGACCAAGGCACATATGGTTTTTCATCCACCTTCGGTGACCACATACGGGGTCATGGGGGTCTGTGGCAAAAAGAAATGATATAAACTTGTATTGGAGGTAGTTTATGAAAGGGCATATTGCCTTTTGCCCTCATTTTCATCAGCCCCATTTTCAACTATATCGTACTAGGGAAGAGGCCTATGCCAATTCTTATGAACCCTGGCTGCGGCTGTTGCAGGATGCGGTAAATCTGGAGTCCTTTTTTATTAATACCCATTTTTCCGGTCCATTCCTGTATTGGATGCGCCAGGAGAAGCCTGAATTCGTTGAGGAACTGAGGAAACTTCACGCAACCGGCAAATTGGGCATTATCGGCGGACTTACCGATGAACCCTTTATTCAGTTGTCCTCGCGTCCCGATGATTACCTGTTCCAGATGCGGGAGTATGACCGGCTCTTGCAGGAAACCATCGGGGTCAAGGCAGCAGACTGGCAGGGTATTCATGTGGTGGAAAGGGAATGCGGCGAGGTGCTCCTATCTGAATTGACCCGGGGTGCCCGGATCATGCAGGTGCCTCCGATATTCTATCTGGACCAGGAAACCTTTTTCCCGGCGCACTTTTCCTACCCGGGGTCGGGTCATGATTATTGCCTGCGTCATTTTGGTTTTGTCGATCCGGTATCTGTTACCACGGTTAGTCATATGCCGCCGGAGATGCTCTACTATGCCTTTCGTGACGAGATCGCCGGTCAGGAATTCTTTGTGCTGCCTATTCACAGTCAATTCCGTTATCAGCTGCTGAAGCGGCAGAGCTTTACCGCCAGTGACAATGCCCGAATAAAACCCGGTCACTATTATTTCTATATCAAAGACACCCTGGAGAAGGCCGCCAAACTGGCTAAAGATTTTGGCCGGGAAATCGAGCCCATACTGATTATCTTTGAGGATGCTGAAAAATACGGTCAATGGAGCAAGGACCCGGTGGGGGATGCGCAGTGGCTGATGGAGTTTTTCAGCTTGGTAGAACGCGACCCCGATCTCAAGTTTACCGGACTTAAGGAATACCTGGATGGGCAGGGCTTTTTCGATACCTACCCGATTAGCTCCAGCCACAGCTATCCGGAATGGGAGAACTGGACAGCCCGGCGGGGCATCCGCGGGGTCAGCTTCGGTGATGAACGTCTGCGCCGGGTAATGTCCCGAATCCGAGATCTGGAGTCTTTGCAGGAAGCTTTTGAAGATGGTTTGATCAGACTATGGCAGGAACGCCGCCAGAGTCGGCTGCCCTTCAGCAGTGAACTGGTAAGGGAGGCCTTAATGCAATCGCCACGCCGCTCCGAACTGGTGACCACGCTGATTGAGGAACAATTGGGCGAAGACCTGGCTGCTGCTTACCGGATCATAAACCGGGTTCGGCATGTGGCTTATCAGGAGGATCCCAAGTGGGCCAGCCGTCACCCCAGTTATGGCTCCTCGCCTTATTACGACGCCCAGGGACTGGCTTACTTGGAGCTAGCCCTGCGCCTTATGGAAGAATTGAATCATATCATCGGTGCTGCCGGTCGCAAGACCCTATCTGTTACTGATTGGGATTGCGATGGCGGAAATGAGATAGTCCTGGAGAGCGCTGATCAGAGCGTGGTAGTACACCGGGAAGGCGGCTGTCTTATTTATCATCATGTTGTTTCGCCTGAGCTGGCAGGAGATATTGATCTGGCTCGGGAATTAATAACCAGGGGTATCAGCGAGGTCAATGCTTATCACAGTATTCACCGGCACCTGGCTCCACTGGTATTCACGGAAACCGATTCGAGTCTGGTCCGCCAGTACTATCCGGAGGGCGGTCGCCGTGAAGTTTGCCGGAATTCATTGCGTTGTGAGATTGTTGCACTGAATGAAGGGACCTGGCAGTCGTTGGGGGAATTCGCTACCATGGCTTATGATATTGAACCGGTCAATGGGGATCCCGGTGCGGTTATAAGCATGCGGGGTCAGGGAATGGTCGAAGGGACCCATGGACCAGTCAATATTGTGATTAATAAATACGTCAAAATGGATGAGGGTCGGCTGCTGGTCAGCTTCGAGGCGGTGTGCCAGGGAGAGGTTACCGGACTGGCTCTGGTGCCGCAGCTGGTGTTATCAGCGGCGCCGTCGGACGAGGTGGATTTTAAACCCCGTGCCTGGCTGGGCCTGATACCGGCTGAAGCTGGCCATGATACCCAGTTTATGCTGGAACAGCTCCTGGTCAATGGCAGCAAGGGACTGGAAGCCTTCAATGACCAGCGCCTGGGGCCCAGACCGACTAGTATTGATTATATATATGAGATGCGCTGTGGTGATGGTACGGTATTTAACAACCGGGTGAAGCTGGACTTCGCCTCATCCAATCGGCTGCCCTGGTTAAAAGTTGAGCCGGCGGTCAAGCATTATTACCAGGGCTATGTATTTCCGGATCAGAGCAAATTGGGTTATCATACCTCCGGGATCATGATCAGCCCGGTAGTAACCTTTGAGCAGGGAAGAGCATCATTTGATGTCTGTATCACCTGGGATCTTGATACTGCAGCGCAGAAGACGGACTATGAACGAACTATTGACTTGATTAAATAATGGGGGTAGTACAGTGATTTTAAAAGATTTTTTCGATTTTTATTTTGATGTAGTCGACGATGATGTCCTGAATCTTTATCAGGAGCTTCTGCCGGGGACGGAGGAACTGGCTGCCGCTTATGAAGAGGTATTTTCCCGCAATGATGAGAAAGCCATTGCCTTTTTACTTAATTTTCACAATGCTACTGCCCGTCTGAAGGAAGAAAAACCGGAACAGGCTATTTTGTTCAATGTGGCCAACAATGTTTGTTTCCCATTTTTCGTGGAATACATTTGGAATGCTATTAGTGATGTTGAGCGCAAAAAGCTGATAGAAGCAGCCGCCAGTGATGATCTTAATACTATCATAGAACGCCTGAGCCAGGACCGCGACCTGCGCAACTGGTTCCGGCGGGAAATCGGTTCATCCCTGCGCCAGGAAGATCTGTTCACTCTGAATGAGATCATTGCCCTGCAAAACTTCTCTTCCGGCGGGGAATATTCATTCCTTAAATATGTCTATCCCCACATCCAGCAATCGGTAGGGAAGATTCTGGATGCCGGCTGCGGCGCCGGATTTGCTTCGCTGGTCATGAGCCAGTACATGTCGGTACATGCCATAGATGCATGCAAGGCTCGTCTGGAAAGGGCTATGGCTCTGTCCGACATGATGAAGAAGGGCGAGAAGAAGATATTTCCCAAGGTCATCAAATTGATCGAGGAAGAACTGGGCACTATGGCTGTGCAATGCGAATTCCCTGCAGCGGAAGATTTGCTGATCAAAGGCTCCCAACCGGTTGACTTCACGGAAGGGACTATTGCCAATCTGCCTTACCCGGATAACAACTTTGAATCCATTAACTGCCTGGATGTACTCGAACACACCTATGACCCGGAGGGAATCATTGGGGAGTTTGCCCGGGTACTTAAACCGGGCGGACGGGTTTTCATCACCGCTCCCACCCGCTATGGCGAGGTGGAGCAGCGTATTTGGGAAAATATTGAGGGGACCCTTTTCCCGGCTATGCTGCATATGCATCATTTTGACCCCCAGTCTTTGACCCGCCTGTTTGAGAAACACGGCTTAAAAGAGGTTGAGATCACTCCCTTCGACTTTATGAGTTGGGATGCTTTTCTGGAGATCGCCGAGCGTTCTCCCGCCCGTGAATTGGCCGAGGAACTGCGGGCCCATCCCTTTGACCAGGTAGCCCTGCAGTTATTTGCCGTCTACGAAAAGAAATAGGCCTTGCAATCCTTATTATCTTAAATTTTTTGAACCAGTCATTTATCTTTTGAAATATATCGGGAACTTCTGGAGAAGATCAAGACATAGGGTTGGGACATTACCCAGCATATGATGGGGGTTTTACGTTGCGCTTCTGGTTGAGTATATTAACCGTTCTCATCATCGATTGGCTCAGTAAGTGGTGGATCATGGGACACTTCGTTACTGGTCAGAGCCGGCCTTTGATTGATGACCTGTTATGGCTGACCTATGTGCAAAATCATGGAGCCGCTTTTGGCATATTGGCAGGCAGAGGCTGGTTCTTTCAAATGGCAGCGGTGGTTGTGATCGTAGGTATGGTGGCTTTTCATTTCATTTACAAGCCTTCGGACCGGCTCCAATTATATCTCGGACTTATAGCCGGAGGCGCTCTGGGCAACCTGATCGACCGTATCCGTTTTCACCATGTAATCGATTTCCTCGATCTGCGCTGGTGGCCGGTTTTCAATGTTGCAGACATGGCCATCGTATGTGGCGGTGTCCTACTGATTTTATTTTTGCTGCGCAATGAAGAGACTTTGGTTAGCTAAATCATAATGAGTAAGGTTGGATCTATGTCTGAGATTGAAAGGCTGATAGTGGAAGAGGAAAGGGAGGGCGAACGCATTGATGCCTTCGTGGCTGATGAGATGGAGTCCCTCTCCCGGACCATGGTGAAAAACCTCATCGATGCCGGTAAGGTGCTGGTGGATGGCGGCAGAAAAAAGCCCAGCTATCAGGTCCGGGAAGGCGAGGAAATCACGATCGAATTGGATGAGCCGCACTCCATCAGCCTGGAACCGCAGGACATCCCCGTGGAGATCCTTTATCAGGATTCCAGCCTGGCGGTAATCAACAAGCCAAAAGGCCTGGTGGTGCACCCGGCTCATGGTAACTGGGATCACACCCTGGTAAACGCCCTGCTCTTCCATATAAAGGATCTGTCGGGCATCAATGGCGAGCTGCGTCCGGGTATCGTCCACCGACTTGACAAGGACACCTCCGGGGTCATGATGGTGGCCAAGAACGATGCCGCCCATCGCCACCTGGCCGAGCAAATCAAGGAGCATAGCATCAATCGCGAATATACCGCACTGGTGCACGGCAATATCAAAGAAGAAAGTGGAATAATTGAGGCGCCTATTGGCCGCAGTCACTCCGACCGTAAGAAGATGGCGGTAGTAGCCGACGGTCGACCGGCTGTCAGTAACTATCGGGTATTGGAACGCTTCGGTGACTATACCCTGGTGCGGGTCAAGCTCATGACCGGTCGCACTCACCAGATCCGCGTACATTTCTCCTATATCAGACACCCCGTGGTGGGGGATCCCGTCTATGGCCCGGACAAAAAACATCTGGGCCTGGATTCGCAGGCCCTGCATGCATCGCTGTTAGGTTTTATCCACCCAGCGCATGGAGAGTATATGGAGTTCACCAGCCCGCTTCCGGATTATTTCGAAAGGGTTTTGACCAAATTGCGATGATGGCAAGGCGTCCATTTATCACAGTTTTATTTTGGCCACTGCATTGTTTCGATCAGGATATCTTTCATCATATCCACTTGCTCGGCAATAAAGTTACATATTTGATCCATGTGCCGGTCAGAAGGAACGCTGGCGTCAAGTTCCGCTGCAGCCAAGGTATAGATCAGGCGCGGAGCGGCGTCTTTGAATAGCGCCTGCCGCTGTTTATTGCTGTAATTCCTGTTGAAGTATTTGCTGCACAACTGGCTGTTAAGCAGCATATTGGCTGAGAGCATAGCCAGTTCCACACGGGGGATCCGGCTTTGAACCATCTGGTCGATGTCATCGTTGATATCCCGGCTGGGGTCGGTCTGTAGTATATAGTAATCCCAGTATCGCTTAACGGCATCGATGAAGGGAGTTTCAATATCGGTACCCGGTTTTTCATACTCCAGCATCTTGGGTATGGTCGCCTTGATGGCCAGGGCATAGGCCTGTCCATTCAGATTATGACGCAGCAGGATTCTTTGCCCCAACTCCTCAGTATTTACCTCTTCCCCGATAAGTTCCGCCTGCATGTCTATCACCTGTTGCAGTTCCGCCTCCAGGGTCATGAGGTCAGAGGGGACAAAGATATAATCAAAGTTATCGATCAGCTTCCGGGTGTCTTCAAAGAGGTTTACCCGGATGACCCGGTTTATCAGAATTGCCCCGTATTTCTGAGATTCATCTTTACAGGACCAAATGGTTCGGTAGGAGAGGATATAGTCATCGCTCAGGGTCAGCATCACCTCGATAACATGGAAAGGTACCTTATCTTCTGCCTCCAGCCGGAAACTGAAAAGCACTTCCTTGATCTTCTGACCGGGCTTGAAATTGAAACCGGAGATGATATCCAGGTAGAGGCGTCCATCCGATTGAATGGAATATTCGAAGGCATCCTGTCCGGTCTCGTTGTATTTGGCTTTTAATGATTTGGAGATCTTGGGTACCACCTTGCCGATACCGGCTTCCTGGTCGATCTGGTCCTGCAACTGCCGGGCAAAGGTTCGGTCCGTTGCTACCCGATTGGTAAGCTCCGCAACACAAGATCTGATCTCATCGCCGATTCGGGATGGGCTGGCTTCCAACAGAGTACGGAACACCCGGAGGTTAATCCAATAGTTAGTCTCGTTACCGGGCAGAAGCTTATAATCCTCTTCGGTGAAATATTTGCGAAGGCAGTATTCTTCGGCGTCTTTAATCCAGGATGCATAAGAATACCCGTATTGATCAAGTTCCAAACTGTCATACAACTCTCTGGTGTTCTCCACCGGTTTCGGGAAATACTTCTTAATCAGGTGATCTGGTGTGATTATCAAAATGCAACCCCCATTCAATTGGTTAATTGTTATTATACCTTTTATCCGAATGCTAAAAAAGCTTGATAGAGAAGCTGTGGCAAAGGGACGGTCCTTTTGCCACGGTTTTGACACTATCTTCAGGAATTTGTATACTGGTAAATATAGGTGGAGGAGGATATCGCAGGTGAGCAGGACTCAGCGTAAATATAGTTCTACCGGTTGCTATCATATAATGCTCCGGGGAAATGAAAAGAAGGATATTTTTTTGGATGATCACGACCGTTTCAGGTTCTTGGATTTAATATCGAAGAAGATCATCGACAAAGAATTAGTAGTTTACGCGTACTGTTTGATGAACAATCATGTTCATTTGGTGGTGCATGATGAAAATGATCAGATATCCGGAACGATGAAAGGGGTAGCCACGGGCTATGCTATGTTTTTTAACATCAAGTATGATCGCGTGGGCCATGTGTTTCAGGATAGGTTCCGGAGTGAGGCCGTACTTGATGATAGGTATTTGCTGGCGGTGACCAGATATGTTCATAATAATCCGGTCAAAGCCGGCTTGGTTGATCAACCTGATCAATACCGCTGGAGCAGTTATAAAGATTACTTGTCACCTGAGGGATCTGAGATAACCGATCCTTCTTTTGTCCTGGGGCTTTTTGCTGATAATCGTGAGAAAGCCGTGCTTTATTTTATGGAATTCTCCAGGAAAAGCGATGATACGGAATACATCGATGATCATAGAGACAGAATGCATACACTCGAAGAAGGCCGCACTTTTCTGGAAAATTATATTAATGGCAAATGGCCCGGTAGGGAATCGGCTTCTATCTTATCCGATAAGATTTTATTAAGAGAGGTTATACGGATGCTAGGGAGCAGCACTAGTCTTTCACAAAGAAAGATCGCAGCTTTGCTGGAGGTCGACCGAGGAGTTGTAGAGAGAATAATGGCTAAGTAATCGGGGAGAAAATCCGTGGCAAAAGGACCGTCCCTTTGCCACCTTTGCCACGGTCCCAGAACTGGGGGGGTTACGGCGTTTACCATATTGACAATATTTATCTGCTTATTGATATACCCGTTTTTCTTGGCGCCGAGCATAGGTTTTCACAAAGTGAAAGAGTCTCACCGCTTCCAGTCATCAGCCCTAGAGGATGACGCTATACCCATAAAAATATGCCTGGGGGTCGCAAGTATGATGATATGGGCGGGTGACCTGAGCCCGTTTCTCTTCTTACTCCTTGGGGGATTAAATGTATATTATTTGGTTAAGATCGGACGTGCAATAAAGTTAGATTGCCCTGTTGGTTTATTGGGTTGTCTGACCCTTCGCTCAAAAGTTGCGAAAATATCAGGTCTGAGTTTTATCGTGCTACTTTATTTAACTGTTTTGGAAAACATCCATGTGATACCTACCTGCCCTTGGTGAAACCGTGGCAAAAGGACCGTCCCTTTGCCACGTCCCTTTGCCACGATCTTGTCCCTAAAAAAACGCACTTCCACGGTCGTGAAAGTGCTGTCGGGTAATAACCCAAAGAGAAGTGGGAAATTTTTTAGCATGGTTTCGTTGGCGGAATGGAAGGGTTCAATCCCTTTCATACGGTGTAACCAGCCATTTGATACAATTATCCTTCTGCTGGGAGAAGACCTCGTAGCCTTTCAAAATTTCATTTAACGGAGCTTTGTGGGTCAGCATGAATTTGGGGTCCAATTTTCCCGTTCTTATGCCTGCGATCAAAAGATCCAGGCCCTGACCTTCCTGAATTCCCGTGATCAGTTCTATGTTCTTCAATACCATCGCATTCATATTGGGTATGGTGATGGGGGACGAAAACAAAGCCACCGTACAGATCCGCGCATCGTTTCCGCCCACCAGGATAGCGGTGTTGAGGCTGGCATTTGATCCCGAGGTTTCAATGACGGCATTAGCCATTTGACCATTGGTGATCTCAGCTACTCTCTGCACAACATCCTCCAGGCTGGCATTTATCGCATAATCAGCTACACCGGCTTTTACAGCCGCTTCGACTCTATAGCCCAGGATATCAACAGCGATGATCGTTTGCGGTTCATACAGTCTGGCTACAGCGCAGGCGGAGAGTCCTACCGGTCCGCAACCCACCACCAACACTATGTCTCCTTTAGCGACCCGGGCTTTTTGTACACCGAATAACCCGGTTGCCAGCATGTCGGTAACCAGTACTACATCTTCCTCCCGCAAGTCATCCGGTATGTGAAACATACAAACCGCCCCGGCAGGAATCCTCATGTATTCGGCCTGACAGCCGTCAGGGCCGTAAGCGCCAAAGATTCCATGTCCGTTGCCATTGTGGATACAATGTCTGGCCGGACCGCCCTTTTGGCAGCTTTCGCAAACACCGCATTTGGACGCAGCCTTGACCATGACCCGATCTCCCACCGCAAAACCGGATACTTCCGGCCCGATTTCCACGATTTCACCGCAGAATTCATGTCCCAGTACTTTATCCGGTATTATATCCGGTATATGACCAGTCGCAATATGAACATCACTGGTGCAAATCGCGGATAATGTTACTCTTATGATCACATCATCCGCTTTAAGGATCTTGGGTACCGGTACATCATCCAGGCTTATCTGGTTGGGGCCATGGTAAACCAGCGCTTTCATCGTAGCCTGTTCCATAAAGTTATTACCTCCCCTGTTTTGATTTTTGCAGAAGTATTTAGTGCAAGTTCTGTGCCATTGTTCGATGTTTTTCAGTAATAAAATTACGCTATGCATAAACACGGCTCTTTTAGGCGGTTAGCGGCAGAAAACTGAAGCTGCCCAGCGCTTATAATAGGTTTATTGGGAACACCATCTGTCATTGACATGTCATGGCAAGTTAACGCCTGTGACTATAAGCGTGACACAATGTTAATACACGGCAAGCAGGCTGCATGGCAGAAGTATTTAAACCATCTTTATAAAATAGAACGAAGGAGAAGTGGGGGAGAAAACACGGGGTACGTACCAAAGTGATTCATGAGAGTTCCCTCGTATCAGCAGCTTATCACTGGTGATCCCGGGATAGCTGGTATTTATTTATGCGGGTATAGACCGTGTTACGGGACACTCCGAGCTGGCGGGCGACCTTGGCTACATTACCATCATACTGCTGCAAGAGGGTAACGAGTTCGTCCCGTTCGATCTGGTTGAGGCGCTGGCGGGAGGACAACAGTGGGTAAGGCTCTGTTTTAAGCTGAGCAGAGTCCGGTCTCAGCTCACAAAGGCCGCCATCGTGATCGCGTATCTCCCGCGGCAGGTGTTCGATGCGGATTTCCCCTTGGGAACTGGCATAGATCAATCGTTCCACCACATTTTCCAGTTCTCGCACGTTGCCCGGCCAATTATACTTCTGCAGGCAATGCAGGACATCGGGTTGGACGTGCGGCACGGCCATGCCGTGGTTAGAGGTCTTTTTCCGGAGAAAATGGTTGAAAAGCAACGGAATATCATCCAGTCTTTCCTGCAGTCGGGGTATTTGAATATTGATCACGTTGAGGCGGTAGTACAGATCATGCCGGAAGTTTCCGTCCATCATCTCCCGGTAAAGATCCTTGTTAGTGGCGCAGATCACCCGTACGTCTACGGATATGACCCGGGTACCGGCAATACGGCTCAGGGTCTTTTCCTGCAAGACCCGCAATAGGGTCACCTGCTGATCGAGCGGCATGTCCCCGATCTCGTCCAGAAATAGGGTGCCGCCGGAAGCCAGCTCGAATTTACCGGGATTACCGCCCTTTTTGGCTCCGGTAAAGGCGCCTTCCGCATATCCGAACAACTCACTGCCGATTAGGTCGCGGGGGATGGCTCCGCAGTTCAAGGCTACAAAGGGTCCGTTGCGGCGGTCGCTGTGATTGTGGATAGCCTGGGCCAGTAGTTCCTTGCCGGTGCCGCTCTCTCCCTGTATCAGTACATTGGACATGCTGGAAGCAGCCGAATACGCGGCCCGCAGTGCGTTATCCATCTCGGGGCTGTCGCTGATGATATCACTGAAATGGAAGGTGGCGCAGGCCCCGCTGAAGCGGTTGACCAGTTTGCGAATCTCCTTGATAGGTCTGATGAACAGAATGGTGGAGTTGGGCTTGCCCTTCTCCACTTTTATCGGCGTACCCGAGGCCAGGCAGTGAATATCCCCCTGGGTAGTGGGGATCATCAGTTCCACATCGCGGAAGGGCTGTCCCCGGCCAATGATATCCACGATGTAGGGGTTGGTCTTCTCCCGCACTATCTGCTGCAGGCTCTTCTTGAATTCGTCCGCCAGCGGGCCCCAGGCCTGTTCGAGCACCTGGTTCAGTATTTCCACTTCGCCGGCCTCATTAAGGACAATGACGCCGTCCGACAGGTTTTCAAAGATGTCATTCAGATTCTTGTTGAGACGCAGCAGTTCTTCGTTGGCCTCCTGCAGATCATCGGTGCGGCTCTGCACCAGGACTTCGAGGTTCTGCTGGATTCTTTGCAGCTCATCTTCGGCCTTCTTGCGCGCCGTGATATCGTAGGCCACCACCACTGTATACTGGACTCCGTCAAAATATAGATTATTGAAGTAGTGTTCAGTCCAGAAGCGGGAGCCGTCTTTGCGGATGATCTCCAGTTCGTAGTAAGGCGGGGCTGGTTCACCCGCCATCCGGGCGAACCCCCGCTGCTTGATCTCAGCCCTTCTGTCCTCCGGGACCGGATCCCACCAGTTCATATAGATCAGGTCATCCCAGGAATATCCCATAATATCGATCATAGCCGGATTCACATAAGAATAATTGGGGCCTTTCAACATGAATACCGGCACCGGCATCTTCTCTACAAACTGATAGAACAGGGTGAGATTGTCTATCTTCCATATATCGATTACTTCCTGACGGTCGGCATTTTGTCCGCTAGCTTCTTTCAAAGTCCAACACCTCTGACCCGGTGCGGGATAATAACACCGGGTTATTATTCCGCACCGGTGAATTTAAGCTAATTATAATTATTTTACTACAAATAAGCCGTAACTAAAGCAGACTTATTGCGTACCAGGCCATTAAGGTTCCGGCAACCCGTGACGCCGGACGCCCGTTATCTTGCATAGGGAGTAACCAGCCATTTGATACAGCCGTCCTGCTTTTTCGAAAACACATCATAGCCTTTTAAGATGTCGTTCAAGGGTGCTTTATGGGTTAACATGAACCGGGGGTTTATCTCTCCCTTTTGAATGGCTTCGATCAGGACATCCTCTCCCTCGCACTCCTGTATGCCCAGGTGAAGCTCCAGATTCTTAAAAACAACACTAACATGGATACTGGGTATAACAATAGGTACTGCAAATATGGAAACACTGCATACCCGTCCATAGAGCCCGGCTGCGTCCAGGGCTGTATTGAAGCTGTCATTGGAACCGGCGCTTTCAATCACGGCATTGGCGAACTTGCCATCAGTGATTTCCGCGAGTCGTTCTATGACGTTTTCCTTGGCGCTGTTGATGGCATAATCGGTCACTCCTGCCTTAAGCGCTGCCTCCAGCGGGTAATCCAGCACATCAACGGCAATGATGGTGGCGGCTCCGCACAACCGGGCTACAGTGCAGGTGGAGAGCCCCACCGGGCCGCAGCCGATCACCACCACAGTGTCGCCGGGGCAGACTCGCACCTTCTGCACCCCGAACCAGGCAGTGGCCAGCATGTCGGTGACCAGGATGACATCTTCCTCGTTCATTCCTTCAGGGATACGCTTCATGTACAAGGCGCCGTGGGGAAGCCTCATATACTCCGCCTGACATCCGGCCGGGCCGCGGACCCCGAAGATGCCTTGACCTTCTTCAAGGCAGAAGCGGCCGCTGAGACCGTTGATGCAGTTTTCACACTTGCCGCAATGTGACTGAGCGTCGACCATGACCCGGTCGCCTACCTTAAAACCCTGTACCGCCGGTCCGATTTTGATGATCTCACCGCAGAATTCATGGCCGAGTGTCTGGCCCGGGGCTACATTGGGCAGATGCCCGGCGGCGATATGGACATCACTGGTGCAGATAGCGGAAAGGGTTACTTTGATTATTACATCGTCTTCTTCGATGATCTGCGGAAGCGGGACATCATCGAGGCTGATATTATTAGGTCCGTGGTAAACCACAGCTTTCATGGTGCCATTCTTCATTCTATTATTCACCTTCCCCCAATGGTTTTACCTCTCAGCTCAGCTTAGTTTGTTGCTTTTCCGCCAGATATTCATTTTCTCGGCTTCTTTTACCAGCTCGTCGCGGAACTGGGGATGAGCGATGCTGATCAGGGCCTCGGCTCTTTGCCAGGTGGTCAAGCCTTTGAGCCAGACTATACCATATTCGGTAACCACATAATTCACCATACCCCGCTGAATGGTCACCGTGGTGCCCGGACTAAGCGTAGGCTGGATACGGGATACCAGTTCCCCATTTTTATTGGTTTTGGTGGAAGTCATGCAAATGAACGCCTTTCCACCTTTGGACTTGTACGCGCCATTTAGGAAATCCAACTGACCGCCGCATCCTGATATCTGCCTGATCCCGCTTGATTCTGAATTGATCTGGCCAAACAGGTCTGCCTCAACACTGCTGTTGATACTGACCACATTATCATTGGAGGCAATGCGGTTCGGATCATTGGTATAGTCACACGGATAGGCGGCGCAGACGGGATTGTTGTTGAGAAACTCATATAATTTGTTGCTGCCCATGGCAAAGGTATAGACCATTTTCATCTTGTCGATGTTTTTGCGTCTGCCCGTAATCCGTCCGGCTTCCCACATATCTACATAGGAATCGCCCATCATTTCAGTATGAACTCCCAGGTCCTTCAGGTCGGACTCTGCGATTAGTTGTCCGACCATGTTGGGCATGCCGCCGATGCCCAGCTGCAGGCACGCACCGTCCTCAATTCGCTCTACGATCAGCTTAGCGATAGCGGCTTCATCCTCGGCGGGCTGAGCTGAGGGAACCTGCAGCAGAGGATTACTGGGTCCTTCTACAATATAGTCGATGTCTGATATATGAATAGCTTCCTCGCTGCCACCCAGGCATTTGGGAGCCTTGTCGTTTATTTCTATAATTTTGGTTTTCGCCAATCGCATAATGGTATATGCTCCTGAGGTGGACGGACCAAAATTAAAGAAGCCGTGTTCATCCATCGGGCCAACAGAAAGGTAGGCAATATCGCTGCTTATTGTTCCATGCCAGTAATAATCGGGGATCTCGGAGTATATAGTTGGCAGGTGATAGATGGGGTAATTATTGTCAGCCAGATAGCGGGAAAACGGGCTGTAAAAGCTGTCATGCAGATAGAAATGCTGGCCTTCCGGGTCTCCCAGTAAGGTCTTGAGGGCAAACATGGGTGAAATCGATCTGATCGCCACGTTTTCCAATTCTGCGGTGCGCTTGGCCAGGGCTTCATCGAAATAGGACGAGGCCATGGTAAATTCCCCATAATGGACCAGTGTGTCGGATTTGACGAGCTTGGCTGCATCATCCACCGAAATTAACTTACTTTTATACTCTGCAAGATAGGTTTTCATTATTTAAAGCCCCCTCATAATTAATATTGCGTATAGTATCCGTCATCCGACCGGCTACTGAGCTACATAAGCTCCATCCACTGTCAAATTGATACCGCTGACATAAGAAGTACCGGGCGAAGCCAGGAACAGCATGGCGGTCTTCAGTTCGTCGTCCCCGCCAAAGCGTCCCATGGGGATATAGTAATCATTGATCTTGTCATGGACCGGGCTGTTGATATCGCCCATATCACTGCCGAACCAGCCGGGTATCAGACAGTTGACGGTAACACCCTTTTTGGCCCATTTTACGGCCAGGTCGCGGGTCAAACTGATCACGGCACCCTTGGAGGCGCTGTAGGGAGGAGACAGGATGAACTCGCTGGATACTCCTACCAGGCCGGTACAGGATGAAACATTGATGATCCGTCCGTAGTTTTGTTTGACCATCATGGAGCCCGCCTTCTGACACATGAGCCATAGGCCGGTCAGGTTGGTGTCGATTACCTGATGCCATTTGTCCAGCGGATATTTGAACATGGAATCGACCAGGGCGACTCCGGAATTGTTGACTAATATATCAACCTTGCCGTATTCTTGTTTTACCAGTTCGAACAGGGCATCAATGTCTTCCGGTATAGTCAGATCCAGCTTGGCCGGCAGCACCTTGATACCCAGTTCTTTTTCCATCCGGGCCGCGGCTTCCTTGCATTTATCCACCTTGCGGGCGGCAATCACCAGATCGGCTCCCGCTTCCCCCAGGGCATAGGCCAGCTGCACACCCAGGCCATAGGCCCCGCCCGTAACGATGGCTACCTGTCCGGAAAGGTTAAATAGTTCTTTATTGGTCCTCACTTACGATCTTCCTTTCTTAACATATTGATCAAATATACTGATGCAGATCTTGATACCTCCTTTGCCTGGCTAATAGTTGGGATAGTTAGTGCATCTATCGGATTTGCAAGTTCTGTACCATGTTGGTCAGGTTAATAAAAGTAAGGCTAAGAAGTGCTATGTTTCCGGCCAGAAAAGCTTTTAGCAGTTAGCACGTGTAAACATGGCATGTAATCAGGTCTTCACACCCTATGTCTTATCATCTTGGCAATAGTGTCAAGTTGAGAATACAAAAGAGCAGGGCATAATCGTAGCTAAAGCAATAGGGTGCTAATATTTTACTTACGGCTGGTTGGAGGCTTGCTCCAAGATGAAAAATAATGGTACGTTATGCCGGTTTAACTTCCTCAGTTTGACATTGAGGGAGGGTTTGGTTAAAATTGATAAGAACCTTTAAGTTGGCCCCGTGAGGCTAGCAAGGATGATCAGGATAACTGCGTCTGCCTGGCCTTACGACCATGGCAGGCGTTTTTGCATTTTTAGGTTAGGAGGTCTGGCTATGCCATTGCGGGAAAAGAACCAGATAATGGATGAAGTGGCCATGAAGAGAGCCCTTACCCGTATTGCTCATGAGATCATCGAGCGGAATAAGGGAGTGGACCGGTTGGCCCTGGTGGGCATACGGCGCCGGGGCGGTCCCCTGGCAGTAGAGTTGGCCAAGCGGATCGAGGAGATTGAGGGAGTAAAGATCCCGGTGGGGATCCTTGACATAACCCTTTATCGCGACGATCTTACATTGCAGGCCTCACAGCCGCAGGTACACCGAACCGAAGTGAACTTTGATATAAACGACATGAAAGTGATCCTGGTGGACGATGTACTCTATACGGGGCGAACCGTTCGGGCGGCCATGGACGCATTGATGGACCTGGGACGACCGGACTCGATCCAGCTGGCGGTCCTGGTGGATCGGGGGCACCGGGAACTTCCCATAAAGGCCGATTTCATCGGCAAGAACGTACCAACTGCCAAGCAGGAAATAATCTCGGTCTTTGTTCAGGAGATTGACGGCAAAGACGGGGTGTCGATAGAGGAGATAGTCGATTCTTAAACAGGAATTCCTTTAAATTGGTCCGAGAGGCCAGCAAGGGAGACCAGGTAGAAGCAACCGAGCCTTCCTTGCGGACAAGCAGGGAAGGCTTTTTAATTAACCACTGATGGAAACTCAGTTCTCATCTGCCCTGAAAAACCTATTTAGCACAATTGCATTTTGGGCTTAGACCAAGGCACATATAGGTTTTTCATCCACCTTCGTTGACCACATACGGGGTCATGGAGGTCTGTGTAAATCTGTAATGAATTCATAAAATCTGTTAAACCAAGGGAGGCTTATAGATGAAGTTTGAGCAGCGTAAGGATCTACTGGGGATGAAGGAGTTGGACCGGGAAGAGATCGACCAGATTCTCGACACGGCCATTCCGATGAAGGACATCATTAAGCGAGATATTAAAAAGGTACCTACCCTGAGGGGAAAGGCCATGGTGACCATCTTCTACGAGAACAGTACCCGGACCCGCACCTCATTTGAATTGGCCGGCAAATACTTAAGCGCAGATACCACCAATCTGGCGGTATCCACCAGCAGCGTACAGAAGGGTGAGAGCCTGAAAGACACCATCAAGACCATTGAAATGATGGGATTCGACCTCATGATCATGCGCCATTCCATGACGGGGACTCCGCATTATGTAGCCAGGAATACTTCGATGCGGGTCATCAATGCCGGAGACGGCGCCAATGAGCATCCTACCCAGGCCCTGCTCGACATGTACAGTATTCGGGAGAAAAAAGGCCATCTGGACGGACTGAAGGTGGCCATTCTGGGTGACATACTGCACAGTCGCGTGGCCAGGTCCAATATCTATGGGCTATCCAAATACGGCTGCGAGATCCGGGTGGTTGGACCCTCGACCCTCATCCCGCCTGGTCTTGAAAAGATGGGGGTCAAGGCCTACTACAGCCTGGATGAAGCCCTCAATGGAGTGGATGTCATCAACGTCCTGCGCGTACAGCGAGAACGCCAGGAGATCGGCTTTTTCCCATCCCTTGACGAGTATTCGGACTTATTCATGCTGCGTACTGAACATCTGCTGAGGGCCAAGGACGACGTCCTGGTTCTGCACCCGGGGCCAATGAACCGGGGGGTGGAGATAGCGAGCGAGGTGGCCGACGGCACCCAGTCGGTGATCAATGAACAGGTAACCAACGGGGTGGCGATCCGTATGGCTTTATTGTTCATGATGATGGGAGGTTCAAAAGATGAGATTGCTAATTAAGGGCGGACAGGTTATCGACCCGGCCAATGGAGTAAATGAAGTGATGGACGTTTTAATGGAAGACGGCCGGATCAAGGCGGTAGAAAACAAGATTGAGAGCGAAGGTGCTCAGATCATCGATGCGTCCGGGAAATATGTATGCCCGGGCTTTATTGATATGCACGTCCATCTGCGCGAACCGGGTTATGAGTATAAAGAGGATATCAATACCGGCTCAAGGGCGGCGGCGGCCGGCGGATTTACTACCATCTGCTGTATGCCCAACACCAACCCTACTATCGATAACGCTGCGATAGCCAGCTTCGTCAGAGACCGCGGCAAGCGTACCGGTCTGGTCAATGTCCGTCCCATCGGAGCAATCACCAAGAAACAGGCCGGTTGTGAACTGGCACCCGTAGCGGAAATGGTGACTGCCGGCTGTGTGGCTATATCCGATGATGGCAAACCGGTTGTCCGGGCCGATATAATGCGAAATGCCCTGGAATACGCTAAGATGTTCGGGCTGCCGGTGCTGGCCCATTGTGAAGATCCCCAGCTGAGCCGGGAAGGGCAGATGCATGAGGGATATTTCTCGACCTATTACGGAATGAAGGGCATCCCGGCTGTATCTGAAGAGGTGATGGTGGCCCGTGATATCATCCTGACCCGCCTGACTGGTGGACGCCTGCATGTTTGCCACGTATCTACCATCGGAGCACTGGACATGATCCGTCAGGCCAAGAAAGAGGGACTGGCCGTTACCTGCGAAGTGACCCCGCACCACCTGGCTCTGACCGACGAGGTAGTGGGTGATTATGACACCGATACCAAGGTAAGCCCACCCCTGCGTTCAGAAGAGCATGTGGCCGCCCTGCGCAAGGCCCTGGCCGATGGGGTGATCGATTGCATTGCCACCGACCACGCCCCGCATGAATTGGAAGTCAAGGACTGCGAGTATAATTTGGCCGCCAATGGTATTTCCGGTCTGGAGACTGCAGTGGCTGTGGTCATGGACCGTCTGGTCAAGACCGGCGACCTGGACCTGGAGCAGATGATTAAGGCCTTCACCTGTGCTCCTGCCGATATACTTGGATTGCCGGTGGGAGAACTCAGCCCAGGTGCACCGGCGGACATAACGATTATTGATCCTGAGATGGTGAAGACGGTGGACCCGGCGAGATTCTATTCATCTGGGAAGAACACACCCTTCAAGGGTATGGAGCTCCAGGGCTGGCCGGTTATGACCATAGTCGGCGGACGAGTCGTCGCTGAAGACGGCCGGGTGATCGAGGGTTAAACAGAGTATAACGCTTCTGAGAATACTGTTTTGAATATATCCGATCACAATGGGGTGGCGGGTTTACATCACACATGGAGGAAATAAGTATGCCGCTAAATGAAGGATTAAAAAAGGTTCTGGTCATCGGTTCCGGCCCTATCATCATCGGGCAGGCGGCCGAGTTTGACTATGCCGGAACTCAGGCTTGCCAGGCATTGAAGGAGGAAGGGATCGAGGTCCTGCTTCTCAATACCAACCCCGCTACTATCATGACTGACACCAATATTGCCGATCAGGTCTATTTTGAGCCGATCAATGTGGAAACGGTGAGGAGAATCCTTGATAAGGAAAAACCGGATGGCATCATTGCCAATCTCGGCGGGCAGGTCGGGCTCAATATGGCACTGGCCTTGGATAAGGCCGGTGTCTTGCAGGAAACCGGCGTCCCCGTATTGGGGATGCCGTTGGAAGCCATCTACCGGGCGGAAGACCGGGAGTTGTTTAAGAATACCATGCAGGAAATCGGTCAGCCCATACCCGAGAGTGATATCGTACACTCGGTGGAAGCGGCCGTCGAGTTTGCCAACCGCATCGGCTACCCCTTGATCGTTCGTCCGGCTTACACCCTGGGCGGGACCGGGGGGGGCAACGCGCACGATGAAGAAGAACTGCGCCTTATCGTTAATAAAGGGTTGAAGAACAGCCCCATCCACCAGGCACTCATTGAACGTAGTGTAGCCGGCTACAAGGAAATAGAATTCGAGGTCATGCGGGATGGTCGCGACAACTGTATCACCATCTGCAGCATGGAGAACATCGACCCGGTAGGGATTCATACCGGGGACAGCATCGTGGTGGCCCCGGCGCAGACCCTGACTGATGAAGAATACCAGATGCTGAGAGGGGCTTCCATCAAGATTATTCGCGCCTTGAAGATAGCGGGCGGCTGCAATGTGCAGTATGCACTGGACCCCTTCAGCAAAAAATATTATGTCATCGAGGTCAACCCCCGAGTCAGCCGTTCCAGTGCCCTGGCTTCCAAGGCTACCGGATACCCCATCGCCCGGGTGACCACCAAGATTGCCATCGGTTATGATCTGGATGAGATCCCTAACGCGGTGACTGGCACCACCACTGCCTGTTTTGAACCGGCTATCGACTATGTCGTTCTCAAGGTTCCCCGCTGGCCCTTTGACAAATTTGTTTTCGGTGATCGCCGGTTGGGGACCCAGATGAAGGCCACCGGCGAGGTAATGGCGATTGACCGGACCTTTGAAGCAGCCTTCCTGAAATCTATCCGGTCGCTGGAGATTGGACTATATGGGTTGCGCCTGCCTGAACTGATAGAAGCCAGTGACGAAGACCTCTGGGAACGCATGCGGGATGCTGATGATGAGAGGATCTTCCTGGTGGCCGAGGCCTTAAATCGTGGTTTCTCTATTCATGAGGTATGGAATATCACCCAGATTGATATCTACTTCCTCAAGAAGATCAAGAATATAGTAGACTTTTCCTTTATTCTGCAGCGGGAGGAAATTAATGCCGAGTTGCTGCACCAGGCCAAAAGGATCGGTTTTTCCGATAAAGAGATCGCCTATATCAAAGGGATTACTGCCGCTGATATTCGCAAGATGCGCAAGGAGTGGGGCATCCTGCCCTCATATAAGCTGGTGGATACCTGCGCAGGCGAGTTCGAAGCGCTCACTCCTTATTATTATTCCTGTTATGAGGATGAAAATGAGGTGACCCACGATCCCTCGGCCCGCAAGGTAGTGGTGATCGGTTCCGGTCCCATCCGTATCGGCCAGGGCGTAGAATTTGACTATTGTTCGGTGCACTGTGTATGGGCCCTGCGGGATGCCGGCATCAAGGCTATTATCATCAACAACAATCCCGAGACGGTCAGCACCGATTTCGATACCTCGGACCGGCTGTATTTCGAGCCGCTGGTCTTTGAAGATGTAATGAATATTATCGAAGAGGAACAGCCGGAAGGGGTAATCGTACAGTTTGGCGGGCAAACCGCCATAAACCTGGCCGGCGCCCTGAGTCAGGCTGGTGTTAAGATACTGGGAAGCTCCAATGACAGCATCGATCGTTCCGAGAACCGGGATCGTTTTGATACCATGGTCGGGCAGTTGGGTATTCCCCGACCGCCGGGACGCAGCGTATTCACTATCGAAGATGCGGTGCAGGTTGCCGACCGGGTGGGCTATCCGGTGCTGGTCAGGCCTTCCTATGTGCTGGGGGGGCGGGCTATGGAAATCGTCTACAACCAGGATGAACTGGAGCAGTATATGGCCAATGCGGTAAAGGTCAACCGTGAACACCCGGTTCTGGTGGATAAATATCTGCTGGGCAAGGAGATCGAGGTCGATGCGGTTTGTGACGGTACCGATGTCCTGATCCCAGGAATCATGCAGCACATCGAACGGGCCGGGGTGCATTCCGGAGACAGTATGGCGGTTTTCCCGGCCCATGACATCTCGCCGGAGATTCAGAACAAGGTCCTGGACTACACGGCCAAGCTGGCTATAGAACTGAAAGTACGCGGCCTGATCAATATTCAATTCGTCGAATTCGATGATGAACTTTACGTTATCGAGGTCAATCCCAGGTCCAGCCGTACCGTACCATTTATCAGCAAGATCACCGGCATCCCCATCGTAAAACTGGCCACCGAGATCATGTTGGGGCGAAGCCTGAAGGATCAGGGCTATGCCGGTGGACTCTGTAAGCTGCCGGATTTTTATGCAGTTAAGGTGCCGGTATTTTCATTTAATAAACTGGAACAGGTAGATATCACTTTGGGACCAGAGATGAAGTCAACCGGAGAGGTATTGGGCATCGATCACTCATTAAAAACTGCTATTTATAAAGGACTTTTGTCGGCGGGGGTCGAAATACCAATAAAGGGTAGTATCGTAGCGACTATAGCTGACAAAGATAAGGCTGAGGCGATTCCCATACTGAAAGATTTCAGTAAATTAGGCTTCCAGCTCATAGCTACAGAAGGAACTGCCAATGCCCTACGCGAAGAAGGCATTGCAGTGACTGATGTAAAGAAAATAACGGAAGGGTCGCCCAATATAGTTGACCTTATTCGGGAGGGTAAGGTCGATTTTGTGGTTAATACGCTTACTCACGGCCGCAAACCATTCAGTGACGGCTTCCTGATCAGAAGAGCTGCCGTCGAACTGAATGTACCCTGCCTGACTTCGCTGGACACCTTGAAGGTGGTGGAAGAGGTCATCATGGAAGGGGAGCGTGCGACCCGGGGGGTTATAAAATCGCTGCAGGAATATGTGCATAATTAATGTTAGGTTGTCTGGAGGGGTAGAAAAGTGCCTTTTGTGGAACAAGGATTGGTAGTCCGGCATAACCAGGTCAGCAGGGATATGTGGGAATTGGAGTTTATCGCCCCGGCTATCGCTCCCGAGGCTCTGCCCGGGCAGTTCGTTCATATCAGATCCACCCTGGGCAGCAATCCATTGCTGCGCCGTCCGCTAAGCCTTTATGATGTGGATAAGAAACTGGGGAGTATAACCCTGCTCTACAAGGTAGTGGGTACCGGCACCAACCTGTTGACCCGCATCAAGACTAAGGAATATGTTGATGTTATGGGACCGCTGGGCAAGGGATTTTCCCTGCCGGCCAAGGGGAAACGGGTGGTACTGGTCGGTGGTGGTGTGGGCATTGCCCCCCTGGTCTATCTGGCCCGGGTATTGGCAGCCCAGTGTTATCAGGTCAAGGTACTTCATGGTGTGGAAAGCCGGCGTCAATTGGTGGCTCTGGACAAGATGCGGCAGATCGGGGTTGACTATATGCCCTCCACCATGGATGGAAGTGCCGGTTTCAAGGGACTGGTGACTGAACTGCTGCAAAAGAAGATAAATCCTGCGGAAATCGACTATATTTATACCTGTGGACCAGAGGCCATGATGAAGGCCATTGCCGATTATGCTCAGGAACGAGGAATAGCCGGGGAGCTTTCCCTGGAAGAGTATATGGCTTGTGGTGTGGGAGCCTGTTTGGGCTGCGCCCGCAAATTGAAGCCGGACGATGAAAACTACGTCAAGATCTGCAAGGATGGCCCGGTATTCCCAATGGCGGGCGTGGAATTATTAACATAAGGTGGGGTGCTGGTTTGCGCAAAGAAACGCTGGTACAGGATCATGAACCTGAGATATCCGTCAATCTGGGCGGGCTTATTATGGACAACCCGGTAGCAGTTGCCTCCGGCACCTTCGGTTATGGCCGGGAATATGAAGATTTTATCGATATATCTGCCATCGGGGCGGTCATTGTGAAGGGGACTACCCTGACTCCGAGACCGGGCAATCCGACCCCGCGGATAGTGGAGACCCCAGCCGGTATGCTGAATTCCATCGGCTTGGAAAACCCTGGAATTGAAGCATTTCTAAACGAACACCTACCCTATCTCCGTGAGCGTCAGGTCACGGTGATAGCCAATATCGCCGGCAATACGGTTGAAGAATACGCTGAGCTGGCTGCTCGGCTAGAAGGGCATAAAGGGGTAGGCGCCATCGAGTTGAATATCTCTTGTCCCAATGTCAAACAGGGCGGTTTGCAGTTTGGCACCGATCCCGACCTGGTATTCCAGGTGGTCAATGCGGTCAAGCAGAACAGTTCTTTGCCGGTTATCCCCAAGCTGTCGCCGAATGTCACTGATATCGTGGCTATAGCCCGGGCAGCTCAGGCGGGTGGTGCGGATGCATTGTCCATGATCAATACCCTGATGGGCATGGCCGTGGATATCCAGAAACGCAAGCCCTTGCTGGGCAATGTTTTTGGAGGGCTCTCGGGCCCGGCTATAAAACCGGTGGCCTTGCGTATGATCTACCAGGTTTACCGTGAAGTCGACCTTCCCATATTGGGAGGGGGAGGAATCATGAACCTGAATGATGCACTGGAGTTCCTGATGGTAGGAGCAACGGCGATTTCAATGGGTACCGGCAACTTCGTTCATCCCCGGCTGGCCACCGATATAGTTCACGGGCTCAAGGAATACATGCAGCAGAATAATATCAGCAAAGTAAGTGAAATAGTGGGCGCAGCTGCCCATTAAGATATGGAGGAATGCGATTTGCAGGCAAAAGACAGGATAATACTGGCGTTGGATGTGGACACCGAGAAAGAGGCGCTTAAACTTGCCGAGCAGCTCTCCGCCCATGTGGGGGCCTTCAAGGTTGGGATGCAGCTTTTCAACAGTGCCGGACCTCAGATAGTGGACAAGATACATAAGCTGGGCGGTCGGGTATTTGTCGATCTCAAGTTCCATGATATACCCAATACAGTAGCAGCAGCCGGTCGGGTCATTACCAGATTAGGCTGTCATATGTTCAATGTTCACGCTGCGGGTGGTCGCGAGATGATGAAAGCGGTGGCAGATGCCAGCCGGCATGAAGCAGGCAAGCTGGGCTGCATCGCTCCGATTACCCTCGCCGTGACCGTACTGACCAGTATCGGGCAGCAGGAACTGGAACAGGAAATGCTGATCACTGGCATGCCGGTGGAAAAAGTAGTAGTGAAGTGGGCGCAGATGGCCCGTGACTGCGGGATATCCGGGGTTGTATGTTCACCCAAAGAGATCGCCGCGATCAGGGGTGCCTGTGGGCCTGATTTTAAAATAGTTACTCCGGGCATTCGCCCGCTATGGGCGGCGGCCAACGATCAGAAGCGGATCACTACCCCTCGCGACGCATTGGATTTGGGCGCGGATTACATGGTTATCGGGCGGCCGATCACCCATGCCGAAGATCCGGGGCAGGCGGCCAAAAGAATTATTGATGAATTGGAGGGTTAACCCATGCTTAACCAGAATGAAGCGCAGAAGATCTTTATTGACTCCGGAGCCCTGTTACACGGACATTTTGTACTTACCTCCGGGAGGCACAGCAACCAGTACATGCAGTGTGCCCAGGTTCTGCAATACCCCGGTTACACCGAAGAACTGGCCAAACACCTGGCTGACAAATTCAGAAATGATGGCGTTGAAGTTGTGATCGGCCCGGCCATGGGCGGAATCATTGTAGCCTATGAGGTGGCCCGCCAGTTGGGAGTGCCTTCACTGTTTACCGAACGCCAGGATGGCGAGATGACCCTGCGCCGTGGATTTGCCATTAAACCCGGTCAGAAGGTATTGGTGGTGGAAGATGTAGTCACCACCGGCGGTTCGGTCAAAGAAGTTATCGAGGTGGTCAAGGCTCAGGGCGGCGAAGTCGTCGGCGTGGGCGTGCTGGTCGATCGCAGTAACGGCAAGGTTTCGTTTGGCGTCAAACAGGAACCTGTTTTAAGTATGGACATCGAATCCTGGACCGTCGAAGAATGCCCCCTCTGTAAGGCTGGAGAGACCAAGGCAGTCAAACCCGGCAGCCGAGGGGTTTAATAGACGCAGATAACGCAGATTGAATACGCTGATTTATAAGGAAGCAGGGTAAGGTATCTTTACTTCCTTATGTTAGTTTTGTTTTATCATAGGAGGTATTGGTAGTGCAGCGTGTGATTTTGAATGGACGGGAAATGAGCTTTGCTGAGGGCGGCTATGAATATATCTTTATGAAACCCTATGAAAAACATCAGCACCGGGTCATCAAGCGGGACAACGGAGAGCTGATCCTGCAGCTATATGACAACGGGGTGCAGATCCGTACCCTCGTAACGCCAGAAGAAGCTGCAACCATTGTAAATCGTGAGATTGCTATCGATTTCGTAAATCATAAAGTATACATCCTCGAACCCGACAGCAAGGTCAAAGAAAACGAAGATGGAACTGTGACGATAGAGGAGTAAAGGGTTACAATTCACCATATGAGCTAAGGGGACGTTTTTATTGGATCATAACTATAAGTTATGATCCAATAAACGTCCCCCTGGCTCATTAGCTTTCTCTGGGTATGGTCTGCTGTTCCAGCAGGGCAGTCAGTCGCTGGTCATGGGGGTTTACGTTGATGGTCCAGTAGTTTTCGTAAACGACCATACCGGGTTTGGCGCCGTTGGGTTTGCGTAAATTGAAGCGGAAGGTATAGTCAACCTCCACCTTGCTCGACTGCTCGGCCTTGCTGAAGTAGGCTGCCAGTATAGCGGCTTCTTCCAGGGTGCGGTCCGGGACCAGATCGATATGGTTCATGTTACGCGGCAGCTTGACTATGACATGAGTTCCGGCCACTTCTTTGGTATGCAGCCACAGATCGCCGGAAGAAGCCTGCTTTATACTTAATAGGTCATTCTGACGGTTGTTGCGGCCCACGAATATCTCCAGGCCATCAGAGGACATGAAACGACGCGGCTCGCTGCGATGGACTTTGGTTTTCTTGCGCTTGCCGTGTTCCTTGACGTAACCCTCGCCTTCCAGTTCCTCAACGATCTCATCGATATCTTGAGTGTTTTCCGCTTGGCTGATGGCCAGCAGAACCGATTCCAGGTATTTGATCTCCAGACGATTTTGCGCCTTCAGGGTCTCCAGGTGGCGCAGGGCCGAGCGGCTTTTATTGTAGATCTTGAAGTAGCGCTGGGCATTCTGAATCGGAGTATAGCGGGGATCCAGATCGATGACGACTGGCTCGCCGGTAGCGAAATCATTCAGGTGGGCCTGCAGGTCGCCTTTGTGCAATTCATGGGCATAAGCCGTGATCAGCTCACCCCAGTCCTTGTATTTCTCGTTTTCCCGGGCCCGGTTCTCATCGCCTTCCTGATGAAATAGTTTCTTGTAGGCCTTATCCAGAAAGCCCTTGATATTACGGCTGAGGTTGGCCTTGATGGAATCCAGCTTCAGGCGGTCCATTTTATATTGATAAAAAAGGTCACAGGCCTCGTTGATGTTGTCCAGGGTAATGATTTCGACCCGGGGGGTTAATTCTACCAGTGGATAGGGGGCGAACTCCAGCGGTTGACCTTCTGTCATGGCCATACAGGCCTGCCGGGCCGTATCCTCCGGGGCAGTGATCATCCGGGTCAACTGCTGGACAATATTACCAAACTCAAATTCTCCGCATTGTTCGACCGGCAGCATCGGGTCCAATCCGCTCTTGATACAGAGCTGACGGGCGGAGAAGGGACTAATGCCGGTAAAGGTATTGAAAATGGCGGTGGACAACTCGGTATGAGCTGCCCCGTGCCACATCATCTCAACCATCTGTTCAAAAGCGAATTCCTGCGGGTTGAGCTTGGCCTGATCCGGAGGTTCAACGTAGAGTCGGCCCGGCAGTACCTCGCGGTAGGAATTCTGCTCGGAGTTGAAACGCTTTATGGCATCGATGATGGTGTTGGTTTCCAAGTTGATCAGGACGATATTGGCATGGCGACCGGTGAATTCGCAGATCAGCCGCTTCATCTTCCATTCCCGGAAATCATCCATGGCCTCGATGTCAATATACATGATCCGCTCAAAGCCACATTGCTGGATCGCCTTGATCTTGCCGCCCTCCAGGTATTTGCGCAGCAGCATGCAGAAGGCCGGCGGGTTGGTGGGGTTTTCCTTCTTGAAACTGGTCAGGTAACAACGGGCCCACCTGGGATTGGCCGACAGCAGCATCCGGCAGGAACTGGTTTTGGTCCGTATGGAGAGCACAATCTCATCCTTTTCCGGCTGGAATATCTTATCGATGCGTGCCTCCACCAGCCTGCTGTTAAGCTCCTGGCAGAGTGCCTGTATGGTAATTCCGTCAAAAGGCATATCAAATGCCCCTTTCCTGTCGCTGTAATTTTGAGGCAGCATGTATACTTCGTCCTCTGGAACCGGGATTATTGAAACAGCAAAAGTATAGCATTATACTGTGGCAAAGACAAACCAATCAAAAGTAGCATGAATATCATCTGACCGATATAATGAAAATATAGCGAGTCTTTGATGTCGGAGGTGGGGAATTGACTGAAGCGGTAAAAGCGTTCTATCAGAACATCCTGCAGCAAGTCCTGAACCTTGAACTGGAAAAGAAAAACCTCAGTACGGACATCCTCATCACCCGCAACAAAGACTACCGTCTAAGTCTGATCCTGAAATTTTTGAATTTCGACCTCAAGAAGCATGAACTGCTGGATCATGCCGCAGAAGTCGCCATGAGCAACCGGGAGGATAGCATCCTGGAGCATCTGGCGCAGCTTTATGCTCACACTGGCGGCGATAATGAGGTGATCAACCGGATACGGGCGGAGATCGAGTTTATAAGGCGCTTCATAAGTCTTATGACCAAGCTGGACAAGCATCCCGAGAGTCTCTCTTTTTTTGAGCGGAGGATGGTCCAGGAGATAGTCAAATATGTTATGGAGCAAGCCCGAATGTACAATAAGAGCGGAGGTTGAGACATGGCAGGGAAGGTAAAAGTAGTGGTGGCAGGAGCCCTGGGTAAGATGGGCTTGGAGACTCTGAAGGCAGTGATTCGGGACAGTGATCTGGAACTGGTCGGCGCCATTGATGCAAAGGCCAGGGGAGAGGCGATATCGTCCCTGACCGGAGAAGCCGATTGCGCGGTGGCTCTCTCCAATGACCTGGAAGCCGTCATAGCAGAGAATCAACCGGATGTATTGATAGATTTCACCAACCCCCAGGCGGTCTTCAACAATACCCGGACTGCTCTGAAGAATGGGGTCTATTGTGTAGTCGGTACCACCGGACTCAACGAGGTCGAACTGAAGCAGCTGGAAAAACTGGCGCTGGAGAAGGGGATAGGAGTGGCGGTGATTCCCAACTTTGCCATCGGCGCGGTGCTTATGATGAAATTTGCCCGTGAAGCAGCACGCTATTTCCCCGACGTGGAAATAATCGAGCTGCATCACGATCAGAAAATGGATGCCCCTTCCGGTACCGCTATCAAGACGGCGGAGATGATCGCCGGGAATCGGGCCAGCCGCCCGCCCAAGAATATCAAGGAATTCGAAAAGGTTGCCGGCGCCAGGGGCGGGGAAGTCGAACAGGTCCGCATCCACAGCATACGCCTGCCGGGAATGATCGCCCACCAGGAGGTTATCTTCGGAGCTCCGGGACAATGTCTTAAAATCCGCCATGATTCCATGGACCGGGCGGCCTTTATGCCCGGCGTGGTGACCGTGGTCAAGGCAATACTGGAGCGTAAGGGCCTGATCTATGGTATGGAAAATCTGATATAGTTAAATTTGCCGTCATAGTATTTAAGGCCCTGAGAACTGATCCCAGGGCCTTTGCCATGTTAGGGTAGTACATTAACACTTACTTCCGATGCTCCGACCAGGGTCAGTTTGTGGTCGGGTTTGCCAACAGCAGCCTTGAGGAGTAAGTGCTGATCTGAGACATCATCATGATTCCCATTCATTTCACTGCTGTTTTCCTGGGCTTGTTTTTCCTGGCGCAGTTCAACCAGTGTTTTTCCATCCCGGTCAACCCAGGAAACATTACCATGTATCGAGTCTAAATTGGTATCCAGCACACTTACCAGCAGGTTGGTGCCGGGTAATAATGTTACCTTGGTATCCGCACCGCTCTTAACGATCCAGTTATTGCTGAGCCTGACCGGACTCAATTCGGCTGAGGTTCCATTAAGGTCAATTTCCGCCGCAATATCTCCCGGCAGGGTTAAGTAATAATTGAACAGGTGCACACCGGTTTCCAAGTCCACGTACAAGGTATCTCCTTCTTGACGAGAGCTTACCCGCATCCCTTCAGCCAGCTTCTTAACCGCCATTTCTCGTGATTCCGCCCGCAAATTACCGCGGCCATAAATGCTAAGCTCTCTGGTGGAACTGTCTCTTACCACCAGATGTGGAGCATTCTCGGCATGAATAACGATACTGCGAACCTTGCTGACATCCACTTTGGTGCTGGGACTTGTCAGTTCAAAGTTTTGCGATCTGATTTCGTTCTGGACATAAGCGGTAAGACCGAATTCGGAGGCGGTTTGTATCGCTACACCGGTCAGAACGATGATAAAAATAATAAAAATACTGAAGACATCGTATTTTATCTTGCTGTCTTCACTTTTTCGGAAATAGTACTGAACCAGTACCTCTACACCAAGAAGGATGAAGATCAGTGGCCACCATTTCAGGACCAAGTCCACCACCGTGATGCGGTTGAATTGGGCATAGAGCAATCCGAGGCCGCTGCCCATCAGCAACAGTCCCATAGAAAGAGTTCCTACACGCCATTGTCTCATTTGTCTTCACCATCCTCATCATTAGTATCAGATTTACTGCCCGTCAAGAGCTTAATGCCCCCGCCAATCAGGAGCAAAGCTACCAGGCAGGTTTCAATGTAGTTTTTGACCATAGGGCTCAGCATGTAACCCAGTGCCGGGCTGAGCACCTTCTGTACGATAACCAGTATACCGAGAATGATGAGCCCCCAACCCAGCCAATGGGGATGGTCGGTGAACCAGTCAAAGACCATGGAAGTGTCAGGACGCATTCCATCGCTTTCTTCATCCAGCAGATGACATACATCGAATAGACTGTAGAACCAGATCACCGGCAGTACGAAGATGAGGACCCGGAGATCCAGGAAGCTCACCAGACAAAGGGCCAGGAAAAAAGCGGCCATGATCTGGGCACCCTGTCGCAACAGGCCCAGATACATATGTCCCGCTCCCGGAAATATTGAGAGCCCGACCGCTATCAGTTTGCGGCTGCTTATTAAATGGGGGTCAGCGCCGATGGTTGAGTCATCACAGTCGTGATCTTCAGCTTTCTCAGCGGACCGGGAAGCCACCGACAAGGCCTCAGCCATGGCCAGGAACCATAGCAGCCCCATAGCCAGGACGGCAAGGCCGCTCATGAATCCATTGTTCATCGGTAGAAGCTGCGATCCCATCACGGCAGCCATGATCAAGCCCATAAACATAGCGAAGAACATAAAGGCCCGCTGGCTTTTACCTAAGTACAGGTGGCTCAGACCCGGGACGGGTGATAATAGTACCACCAAAAACTTGCTCTTTTTTTTCACCACTTTACCTCCTTTAATTTAGTAAAGCTCATGTTATTTATCCAATGATCAGTGCTGGCCTCAAGGCGGTTGGGCCAGGTAAAGAGGAGGCTTTTTTCTTCGATATGGGCCGCCTTTCTATCACTTTCCCGGGGGATCTGGGCGGTCTGATCAACGGCTGATTGGAAGACCCCTCCGCTCATCAGAGTAATGGTTACGGCAGCGGCCGCTATATAGTTTATCAGCATTCGGCGCCGTTTTTGTCGGGCCGAAGGGTGCTTGCACTCCGCCAGCTGCGAGGTTTTGATGAATTCCATGGTTAGATGGGCGAAATCAGCACTGATCTCTTTTTCAATTGTTCTGACATAAAGCGGGTCAATGCAGCTTATAAAAATCTCACGGCAGGCATCACAAGATTCCAGATGGCTTTCCATCAGGTTCAGCTGGTCGTTAGGCAGGTTATTATCGTAAAACGTCTGCCATTCCTGTTGCTTATAGTGCATCAATCTCCCTCCTCCCATTGATCTCGCATCATTTTCCTGGCTCGGTAGAGCCTCGATTCTACTGTTTTGACACTGATTCCTTCCTCGCGGGCTATGCTCTGATAAGATTTGCCCTCGAAATGGTACTTTACGACCACCCGACGGTAGGGTGGCGACAATCCCCGGCAAAGCTGGTGGAGCAGCAATTCCTGTTCCCGCTGCAGTATTACCTGCTCGATCTTTCCGCCCGATCTGTCATCCACCAGGCTTAACTGTTCCAGGCATTCAGCCAGGGCTTGTCGCCGTTTCTGGCTGCGTTTCCAATCTATAGCCTTGTTGACCGCTATCTTGCCGATCCAGGATTTCAGTTCTCCTTCCTGTTTATCGGGCAGCGAGCGGTAGAGCTGGAGAAAGACTTCCTGAGCGATGTCTTCGGCGTCCTGGCGTTCATTTACAAAGCGAAGAATGATAGCAAATATATAGGCCTGGTAACGGCTGATGATGGTAGTAAAGGCTTCATCGTCTCCAATCAGATGACGTTCGATCAATTCGTTATCGCTGCAAACCTCTACCACCCCCATTCACCTGTAAACAATAACGACGGCCAATAAAAAAACCCTGCAGCTATTAAAATATGCAGGGCCATAGAATTACCAGGGTATAGTTGGAACTATCTGAACAGCTGATTCCATCGCTGATTCACCTTCTTGACGATATCTTCCCGCGGCTCAAGGGCGGCCGGATATTGTGGTTTCATGCGGGCATCAATGATTACGGGCAGTCCGTACTCAATGGCATTGCGATGCATGGTCTGGGGGGCGTAGATATCCCAGACCGGGTCGAAACGAGTGAAAACCGACCACAGAAAGGCGGTCTGGTCGACAATCTCGTCCACATCATCCACCAATATGACCAGGGGCCAGGAGTTTAAAGCAAGCCCTTCACTTTCCAGCAGTTCGGCTGGCAGCTTTTCATTAGTGGTAAAATCTGCTCCAGAGACCAGCAGGCATCCGGCACAATAGGCCTTTATTTTATCGATTCCCGCCAGCCTACCTTTTGACCAGGCGGCCGGCAGACGGCGGATGGGATCTCCCAGACCCAGCATGATGGCCTTACTGCCCTGATTATATTTGCGACCGGTATAGTCCAGGGTATCCATGGCGGTGTCATGGATGATCACCAGGTCCTGGGCCGGGTTGAAGCGTTCCAGTATTGTTTCCAAAAGCCGGCTGAAATCCTTGAGATCAAGGTCAATGTTGGTGACCAGCAGCACCTTGGTCAGACTCAGCTGACCCTCGCCCAGTATCCTGAAGCAATGAGCCAAAGCCTCCCGGAAATAGCTCTCCCGCACGATGGCCCCGCTCAGGGTGTGGAAGCCGGCCTCGGCGTAGGTCCATAACGACTTCAAACCGGGCATTACCAGCGGGAACAGGGGAGTGAGCAGGTCCTGCATCCATTCACCGATATAGTAATCCTCCTGCCGGGGTTTGCCTACGATGGTGGCCGGATAGATGGCATCACGGCGGTGGTAGATCTGCTCCACATTGAAGACCGGAAAGTCGTGGACTAGGGAATAATAGCCGTAATGATCCCCGAAGGGGCCTTCCGGCCGCCGTATATGCGGAGGGACCTGACCGCAGATGGCAAATTCGGCTTCCGCCACCAGGCGGTGTGGATGACCGGAGGTCTCGACCAGATCAATCTTTTCACCCAGCAGGAAGGAAGCATAGAGCAGTTCCGGCAGGGGTTCCGGCAGGGCGGTGATAGCTGCGATGGTCAATGCGGGCGGACCGCCGAGAAAAACGGTAACCGGCAGGGCCTGTTCCCGCTGTTCAGCTTCATAAAAATGAAAACCCCCGCCCTTGTGGATCTGCCAGTGCATGCCGGTCTGATGGGATGAATGGATTTGCACCCGATACATGCCCAGATTGTGTTCGCCGGTTACGGGGTGTTCGGTATAAACCAGGGGTAGGGTCAAAAAGGGACCGCCGTCCTCCTGCCAGCTGGTGAGTACCGGCAGAGCAGTAAGATCGACCGGGGTCATGCGGCTTTGCAGAACCGGGGCCTTGGCGGGACGTACCGTGCGCAGACCACTGCGGGCGGTTGGGAGCAGCCAGTGGCGTTCCTGCCACAGGGTGCTCAAACGGGGCGGCATCAAGCGGTTCAAGGCGGCAACGGCCTGTTTTATAATCTCTTCCGGTTGGGGACCCATGGCCAGTTCCATCCTTCGCACACTGCCGAACAGGTTGGTGGCCACCGGGAAACGTGAGCCTTTCACCCGGGTAAACAACAAGGCTGGTCCATTGTCTTCGACAATCCGGCGGTGTATCTCCGCCAGTTCCAGATAAGGGTCAACCTCCTCGTTGACCTCGACGATCAAGCGCTCACGGCGGAGCTGCTCGATAAACGACCGCAAATTCTTATGCATCAATTAGGAAAATACCTCCTTAGGTCCGGTCTTAAGGTAAGGAGACCACTCATGGTTACGTAATTTCGGTAACTTATGGTGACCCCTCACTGGGTCATATAGATTCTACTCTGATAGTCTCCTTTATCTTGTGACTTAGCAGTAAAGCTGCCTGTCGGCAGTTGTCCAATAGCAGTTCGATCTCTGATTTCTGGGCCTGAGCGATATGGATCCCCGATACGCAGGCGGTAGCTTGGCCGGTTTCAATGCAGACGATTTTGGATACCACCGCGGCGGCTTCACAATCCTGGTGACCGGGCCGGGGGATTATCCAGGTATCGCAGGTTAGGGCGTCATTATCACGGTAACGGGGAACACTGAGCGCGGTGCCGCCAACATGGGGGACTTCACCGCCGGTCAGAGTCACTGATATTCCATCAGCGGTTAATAACGCCAGTATACTGATCCGGTATCTGCCTTCACTATAATCGAATCTGATTTCTTCCTGCATAGCGCTGCCTTTCTCCGGAACTCGGCCTGACTTTATGGTTTAATTATACCACAGTACTAATTTATATTTTTAACTACAGATTCACACGTATCGTCCCTTGATCGCCTGGCGTTCCGAGAGCAATAAGTCAATACTTTTTCGTGGGCTCGACCGGTCCCTTTGTCTGCCCTTGTTCCTGCCCATTAATCCACTGCCCAGTATTCACTTGTTTCCGGCTTTTTTTGGGATATAATAATGGGTACGATGAAAGATAAGGATAAACGCATGAGCGATATTGCTATTGAAATAAAGAGTCTCAATAAATCCTATGGCAAACTCAAGGCAGTGGACGATCTGAATTTTGCGGTCAACCCGGCTGAGTGTTTCGGCCTGCTGGGACCCAATGGTGCAGGCAAAACCACTACCATGAAGATACTCTATGGCAAATGCGAGCCCGATGCCCAACCGAAGCCCCATATCGGTATATTTGGGTATACACCGCAGCGTGACGCCCTTACCATAAAATCCTTTTCCGGTATCGTTCCCCAGCAGGACAATCTCGATGCCGAGTTGAATGTGTACGACAATCTCTATATCTATTCTCGTTTTTACGGCCTGCCGGCCACCGAAGCCCAAAAGCGCATAGCAGAGTTGCTTGATTTTATGGAATTGCAGGAAAAGGCGAAGGTGAAAATCCGGGAGCTCTCGGGCGGCATGAAGAGAAGACTCACCATAGCCCGGGCCCTGATCAATCAGCCCCGCCTGTTGATCCTGGACGAGCCCACCACCGGGCTCGATCCCCAGGTACGGCACCTCATCTGGAACAAGTTGCGGGAACTCAAGGAAAACGGGGTCACCGTGCTCCTGACCACCCATTACATGGAGGAAGCCTTTCAGATATGTGACCGCATTATCATCATGGACCAAGGCAAGAAGATGTTGGAGGGGGCGCCGCGGGAACTGATGAAGGCCCATCTAGAGAGCTATGTCATCGAAATCCATGGAATAAGCGGAGAAAACCATGCTGCCAAAATGGTGGCTGATCACCCCTCGATAAGATGCGAGATATACGAGGACACCTTGTTCGCCTATAGTAATACCCAGGAACCGCTGTCTCGTTTTGCAGAAAGCCTGGCTCTCAGTGATTATCACATTCGCCAGGCCAATCTGGAGGACCTATTCCTCAATGTAACCGGGAGGAGTTTGAATGAGCTTCAATAACAGCTACAACGTCCCGGCCTGGTGGCAGCGCATACTTAGCGTCTGGTACCGCCATGAAAGGGTATATAACTCGGATTTCCTGAGCAATGCCTTTCCGCCGTTTCTGGAACCGCTCATTATGCTGTGGGGTCTAGGTATCGGCTTCGGTGCCTATATCCAGACCATGGGGACCATGAACTACCTGCTGTTTCTGGCCAGCGGTATTATTATGACCAGCTCCATGTATACAGCGGCCTTTGAGTGCACCTACGGAACCTTTATCCGGCTGGAATACGACTATGTCTATGACGGGATGCTGGGCGCTCCGATTTCCACTCATGACCTGATTATTGGCGAGGTGCTTTTCGCGGGGACCAAGGGGGCCTTTTTTGCCCTCGCCGTGCTGATCGTCACCTGGCTGTTTGGCATCATTACTTATCCCTGGAGTCCAGGGGCGGTGCTGGTTGGCTTTATCTGTGGCATCATGTTCGGCACCCTGTCCATGTGGATAACCTCATTCACTCATAATATCAATCATTTCAACTTCTATTTCACCGGGATACTCTCGCCCATGTTCTTCTTTTCCGGCGCTGTATTCCCGCTGGAGAACCTGCCCGGAGCCCTGCAGTGGATAGCCCAGGCCATCCCGCTCACCCATGTGGTGACTCTGGCCCGCGCCTGCTGCGTACCAGGTCAATTTAAGCTGCAGTTGTTGTATAATCTGCTCTACTGCATCATCTTTATCCTGATCACCGGACGGCTGGCCTTGCGGGGAATAAAGAAACGCATGATAGACTAGTACCCTGTTAAATCTAATTCTATATATTCTCGGCGGTTAAATTTCCGTATGACTGCGTTGTCGTCAATCGCAATACAACCAGTATTACTCATTTCTCCGCCTTGCCCTACGAAAATTTTCCTCGCCGATTTATATAAAGAATTAGAGTTAACAGGGTACTAGGGTTTTTACTGTTTCAAGTAAAGTTTTCACTTAGAGCTGGAGGAGAATTGCATGTTTACAGAACTCAGCCCGGAGGTCTACCTGATCGAACCGCCCAATGGCGGCAAGTTTCCGCACTGCTACTGCGTCTATGTCGATGGAGAAAAGAAGACCCTGATCGACACCAGCTGCGGAGCGGAAAACCTGCTGGCCCTGAAAAAGCGCGGGGTGGATGTCATTATTAATACTCATTTCCATGAGGATCATATCTATAACAACCACCAGTTCCCGGAGGCATGGGTCTGGGCCCATGAACTGGATGCCGCGGCCATCCGGTCGCTGGACGTTTTCGTGGATTGTTATGGAGACCTTTTCGGCGGAAAAGCGGTGGGCCGAAAATTCATTGAGGATATCCAGCTTAAGCCCTCCCCGGTGCATCGCGAACTGGTAGATGACGAGATGCTGGAGCTCGGTCCCTGGTCGCTCCAGGTCTTGCACACACCGGGTCACACCCCTGGACATATCGCGCTGTGGGAAGAAAAGTTCGGTATTCTCATATCTGCTGACATCGATCTCTCCGGATTCGGCCCCTGGTACGGCCATTTGTGCAGCAATATCACCGATTTCTTGGCCTCCATCGAATTGTGTCGCCAGATCAGACCGAGGACCCTGATCTCCAGTCACAAAGGGCTGATCGAGGAGGACATAGATAATCGATTGTTGGCCTATCGTGATATAATCCTCGCCAAGGAACAACAGGTACTGACCGCCCTGCAGGAGCCGAAGAGCTTTGAGCAGCTCATTGCTCTGCAGATCTTCTACGGCCAGCGCATTAAGCTGGACAACCTTTTCATATGGTTCGAAAAGCTGGCCATCTACCAGCACCTCCTCCGCCTGGAAGAACTGGGTCTAGTAGCTCACTCCGCAGACACCTATTATCGCATATAGCTCTATCACGGGGACCGGGCAAGGGGACGGTTCTTCTGCCCGCATTTTTGCGGGTAGAAGAACCGTCCCCTTGCCCGGTCCCCGTGTCTCGCTTATCAATTGCTCAACAGACAGGCACCACCTGTATGCACTGCACATATACTGCTATTAATTGTGGAACCCAAGCCGGTAATGAAGGGGGAATAGTGGTGAGTTCGCCGCTATCTGGGGTAAAAATTGCTGTTCTGGGTGGGGATGACCGGGAAATGATACTGGTCAGCGAACTGGTGAGGATGAGCGCTACTGTTGTGGTGGTGGGTTTTCCCCGCGAAAAGATGGTACATGGGGCCTTTGCCGTCAGCACCGTTGAAGAGGCCTGCAAGGATGCCGAAGTGGTCATTCTGCCATTGCCGGGAACTACCAGTGACGGAACGATCCGCGCGGTTTATGCCGAGGATAATCTGATTCTCACAGAACGAGCCATTTGCAGCATCAGCAGGAATGCCTTGGTGATCATCGGCTCAGCCCGACCATTTCTCAGGGAGTGGTCCGAGAAATATGGCTTTCAACTGCTGGAGGTCATCGACATGGACGAAATCGCGATTCTAAACTCCATTCCTACGGCAGAAGGGGCTATACAGATCGCGATGCAGGAGACTGCCGGCACCATACATGGCAGCAGCACCTGTATCATCGGATTTGGACGGGTGGGCATCACCCTGGCCCATACCCTCCAGGCTCTGAAGTCGGAAGTAACAGTAGTAGCCAGAAATGAAGGCCAATTAGCCCGTGCTTATGAAATGGGGTGCCGTCGGGCTGGGTTCCACGATTTACGAGAGATCATGAACACCGCAGATGTAGTATTCAACACCGTTCCGGATATGGTGCTGGATAAGGACATTATTCGTTACGCCAATCCGGATGTTCTCATTATCGATCTGGCCACCCAACCTGGAGGAACTGATTTTGAAGCTGCCAACAACTTTGGGTTGAAGGCCATCCTGGCTCCCGGCCTGCCGGGTAAGGTTGCCCCGGCTTTTGCGGGGAAGATCCTGGCTGACGTGATACCTAGATTGATTATAAATGAGCTTAGTTGTTTGGATGGAAATCAATTATTAGCCTAATTGGAGGTGCAGGCAATTTGCGGCAGGCCTTGAGCAATCGTCTGGTAGGAGTCAGGATCGGAGTGGTATTGACCGGTTCGCATTGTACTGTGGGGGAGGTATTGCCCCAGATCCAGCAGTTGAAAGACGAGGGCGGGCAGATATGCCCGATTTTTTCATACACGGTGGACCAGACCGACAGCCGCTTCTATCAGGTCGATGATCTGAAGGAGCAGATCGCTCTGGTGACTTCCGAACCCATCATTAACAGCATTGTCGGTGCCGAGCCGATCGGGCCTAAAAAGCTTCTGGATGTAGTGGTCATAGCCCCGGCCACTGGCAATACTATTGCCAAACTGGCTAATGGTATTGTGGATACCCCGGCCTTGATGGCAGCCAAAGCCCAGCTTAGAAACGGGCGGCCCATCGTCATAGCGGTATCCACTAATGACGGTCTGGGTATCAATGCTCGAAATATCGGGATGCTGCTCAATATGAAGAATATATATTTCGTACCGTTCCGGCAGGATAATCCCTGTGAAAAAGCCAATTCACTGGTCTCAGACATGGGGCTCATCGCCGATACCGTAGTTTGCGCCCTGCAGAGCAAACAAATTCAACCGTTGCTCTTGGGGCCTCTTTAAAAGAACTGTTATAAAAAACCTTGGGGGAGCCGGGGTTAATGGATAAGATAACCTAAGCAATGGCGTTTTATCAATGGAGGTTTATGCTCTTCAGCGTCTTGGAAATTTGCCTTGGCTTGAGCAGGTCAAAACCATTGTGCTAAAATATTAGCCAGATGTTTTTAGCAGGAGGTTTTACTATGTCTGAGGGAGTACGTTTGGCGATAGTCGGTGCAACCGGTGCAGTAGGGCAGCAGATGCTCAAGGTTCTGGAGGAACGTCAGTTCAAGATCAAAGATATCATATGTTTGGCCGATCCCCGTGAAGCGGGGACTGAGATAAAATTCCGCAATCAGACCATCACGGTACAGGCCGCCCGGGGTGAGGCATTCAAGGAAGCTGATATTGCACTTTTTGCGGTAGGGACAGATATAAGTAAGGAACTGGCCCCCCGGGCGGTCAGCCACAACTGTGTGGTGATCGATAACAGCTATGCCTTCCGTATGGAAGATGGGGTGCCGCTGGTGGTGCCCGAGGTTAATCCGGAGGATATCGAATGGCACAAAGGGATCATCGCCAATCCCAATTGTTCTACCATTATCATGGTAATGGCGATAAACCCCATTCATCGTGCAGTCGGTCTGAAGCGAGTGGTAGTATCTACCTATCAGGCGGTTTCCGGTGCCGGCATCGCCGGTCTGGAGGAACTGAAGCGGCAGGTGGATGACTGGGTCAACGGGCGGGAAGCGGCGGCTCAGGTTTTCCAGTATCCCATCGCCTTCAACCTTATACCGCATATCGACACTTTTTTTGATGAGGACTATACTCGGGAAGAGATGAAGATGGTCGGGGAAACCCGTAAAATCATGCATGCTCCGGAACTGAGAGTGGCCCCCACCACGGTGCGGGTGCCAGTATATAGAAGTCACTCGGAATCAATCGCCCTGGAGACGGTCAAGGCCATCAGCCCGCAGGAAGTCCGGGATCTGCTGAGCAAGCAACCCGGTGTCATCGTGCAGGATGATCCCGCCAGCAACCTATACCCCATGCCGCTCTATTGCTCGGATCGTGACGAAGTTTATGTCGGCAGGATTCGCCGCGATATTTCCATAGATAATGGTATCCTGTTATGGGCGGTATCCGACCAGATCCGGAAAGGTGCTGCCACCAACGCGGTGCAGATCGCAGAGATCGTAGTCGAGAAAGGGCTCTATTAGAAGAGCCATTAAGAAGGTGTCTGGTATTGGCAATAGTAGTTCAGAAGTTTGGAGGAACCTCCGTAAGTACGCCTGAACTCAGAAACCGGGTTTGTGCAATCATTGCTTCAACGATAGATTCCGGGCAGCAAGCCGTAGTTGTGGTATCGGCCATGGGGAGAGTAAACGATCCCTATGCAACCGATACCTTTGTCAATCTTGTAAAGGAGATTAACCCTAATCCTGCCCCGCGGGAGCTGGACCTTATCATGTCCTGCGGAGAGATGATTTCGGCTACCCTGCTGGCCAGCCAACTCTCAGCTTCGGGCCTGCCGGCCCGTTGTCTAACTGGAGAACAGGCAGGTCTGATCACCGATGGCAACTATGGCAACGCCCATATCCAGTACGTAAATCCCCGCAATATACTGGCCTGCCTGGAGGATGGTTTCGTACCTATCGTCACCGGTTTTCAGGGTGTGAGCGAAAACGGTGAACTGACTACGCTGGGGCGTGGCGGCAGTGATACCACGGCCAGTGCATTGGGCGTGGCCCTGAACGCCGAGGTCATCGACATATTCACCGATGTGGAGGGTGTGATGACCGCTGATCCGCGGATCGTAGACAATGCCCGGCTGCTGGATTCGATAACCTACAACGAGATCTGCCAATTGGCACGGGACGGGGCCAAAGTAGTGCACCCTCGCGCTATCGAGATTGCTATGCAGGGAAATATTCCCCTGCGGGTACGCTCTACCTTCAGTAATTCACCTGGGACTTGGGTAAGCAACCAACCGGCCGGGAGGCAGAATGAGGTACGCATCATCCGCGACCGCCTAATCGCCGGCATCACCTATACCTCCAATCTTGCCCAACTCAAGGTTAAAAGCCCGGTCGGCGGCCAGGATTCCGGCCTGGAATTGAAGGTTTTCTCCGCTCTGGCCCGGGAGAAGATCAGTGTCGATTTTATAAACGTCCAGCCTGAGCTGATTTCCTTTACCGTGGCCGGAAATACGGCGAAAAATGCAGTGGAAGTGCTGCAGAGTATTGAAATTTATCCCGATATAGAACATAATTGTGCCAAGGTTGCAGTTGTGGGAGCAGCCATGACAGGTATTCCCGGAGTCATGGCTCGGGTGGTCAAAGCCCTCACCCAGAAGGGTATTCCCATTCTGCAATCGGGTGATTCATACACTAACATATGGTGCCTGGTCAAAAAGGAGCATATGGAAGAAGCGGTAAAGGCATTGCATGACCAGTTCGAACTGGGTAATAAATAATTTATGGCGGTGGTAAGTAGTATGTCAGTTCCCCGGCTAATGACAGCAATCATAACTCCATTCGACGACAATCTCCAGGTCAACTATTCCAAAGCGGAAGAACTCGCGGAATATCTGGTTGACAACGGCAGCGAAGGCCTGGTGGTCTGCGGTACGACCGGGGAATCACCGGTTTTGAGTCATGAGGAGAAGCTAGGACTATTTGAAGCGATAAAACGCAAGGTGGGGCATCGGGTCCCGGTCTGGGCCGGCACTGGTTCCAATGATACAGCAGCCTCCATCGAGCTGAGCCGCAAGGCGGAAAAGGTCGGGGTAGACGGCGTAATGCTGGTTACCCCTTACTATAACAAACCCACCCAGGAGGGGCTGTACCAGCACTTCAAGGCAGTGGCGGGCAGCGTATCCCTGCCGGTGATGGTCTATAACGTACCTGGCCGCACCAGTGCCAACCTGCTGCCGGAGACGGTGGCCCGTTTAGCCAGGATCGAAAACATAACAGCAGTAAAGGAAGCCTGCGGCAATACCGACCAGGTCTCCCAACTGACCACCCTGGTACCCGATGACTTCCTGATCTACTGCGGGGATGATTCCATGACCCTGCCCCTGATGGCGCTGGGTGCTGTAGGCGTGGTAAGCATTGCTTCCCATCTGGTGGGCAACGAGATCAAGGCCATGATCGACGCTTTCGTGAATGGGGATTTGGCCGGGGCTATCAAGCTGCACCGACAGCTTTTCCCGATCTTCAAGGGTCTGTTCGTGACCACCAACCCCATACCCCTGAAGGAAGCCCTTAACATGATGAACAAAGAGGTGGGGGGACTGCGCCTGCCCCTGTGCGGAGCGGATGAAAAAGACCGGGCCGCCATTAGACAGATGTTGATCGATTATAAATTACTGGCCTGATCATCCAGCATCAATAAGTAAAGATATAATTCGCATTGAAGCCCGTCATTTGATGCACCTCAGTTGCGTTGAAGAACGGGTTTTATATCATATTACAAATACCGCTTATTTTACATACCGGTGATTATTTTGGCTGGATATCCTTTTGCGAGTTTATTTTTCAAAATGGATCATTATATGCCTGATCATTCTACATTTTTAGCCCGTTGTATGATGCACGGGAATGGGATATAATTATGTTGGCTGTAATGAGCGGATTTTTCTACAACTGAATAAAGGAGGTGTTTGAGTGTCGGAGACCGATTCCCGCATACAAATTATTTCCCTGGGCGGCTTGGGGGAAATAGGTAAGAATATGACGGCGATTAGATACGAAGACAACATCATCGTTATTGATGCGGGTTTGATGTTCCCTGAGGAAGAACTGCTCGGCATCGATGTGGTTATTCCAGATATTACGTATCTAGTTGAAAACAAGGAAAAAGTTAAGGCGATTTTGCTGACCCACGGTCATGAAGACCATGTGGGGGCCTTACCGTATGTACTGAGAGAGATTGACGTACCAGTATATGGCAGCAAATTGACCCTGGGGATCGTGGAAGGTAAGCTGAAAGAGCAGAACCTCGATTCGGTCCGCTTGAATGTGGTAAAACCCCGGGATATGCATAAGATCGGACCTTTTGAGGTGGAGTTCATTCGAGTCAGCCACAGCATTCCAGATGCTATGGGTATTGCGATTCATACCCCCCTAGGCATTATCCTGCATACTGGAGATATCAAACTTGACCAGACTCCGGTCGACGGGGAGGTCGTTGATTTCAGGAAACTGGCTGAGTTAGGCGAGAAGGGTGTGTTGGTCCTGTTGGGCGACAGCACCAATGCCGATAAACCCGGATTCACGATGTCGGAAAAGGTGGTAGGCAATACCTTTGATGATCTGTTCGGCCGTTGTGAGGGCCGTATAATCGTCACGACCTTTGCCTCGAATGTACATCGCATTCAGCAAGTTATCGCCACTGCCGCCAAGTATGGCCGTAAAGTAGCCGTCGTCGGGCGGAGCATGGTCAACAATGTCAAGATATCCAATGAACTTGGGTATATGTCAATCCCGGAAGGGATTCTTATAGAACAGGAAGAAATTAACCATTTTGCAGCCAATCAGGTGGTTGTTGTTACCACCGGTTCCCAGGGTGAGCCCATGTCTGCCTTGACCCGGATGGCTACGGCCGATCACCGCTGGGTAGGGATAGTACCTGGAGATACCGTCATTATTTCCGCTTCGCCCATACCGGGCAATGAGAAGCTGGTGGCCAAGACCGTAGATCTTTTGTTCCGGCAGGGAGCAGAGGTGATCTACGAAAAGAGCATGGGTGTTCATGTATCAGGCCATGCCTCCCAGGAGGAACTCAAGATTTTGTTAAACCTGATCCGCCCGCGTTACTTCATACCGGTGCATGGTGAGTATCGTCACCTGATGAAGCACGCCAAGCTGGCTGAAAGCCTGGGTATACCGCGCGCTCGGATCTTTGTAGCTGACAATGGTCAGATCATTGAGGTCGGTCGGAAGAAGGCCAGCATTGCCGGTAAGGTAACTTCGGGCAAGATCCTGGTGGACGGGCTGGGTGTTGGCGATGTCGGCAACATCGTACTGCGTGACCGCAAGCAACTCTCCCAGGACGGCATCATGATCGTGGTGGTAACCATTCAGAAGGAGAGCGTTGAGGTAGTAGCCGGTCCGGATATCGTGACCCGCGGCTTTGTTTATGTCCGCGAATCGGAGCAATTGATCGAGGATGCTAAGGAACGCGTAAGAGAAGCCATGGACATCTGCGCCCGCAAGCATATCACGGAATGGGCCGTTATTAAGACGCAAATCCGCGAACGTCTCGGCAAGCATCTTTTTGAGAAGACCGGACGCCGCCCCATGATCCTGCCTATTATCATGGAGATCTAAGACTCGGCTAAATTTGATAATAAGCCACTCTGGAGTGATTCAGGGTGGCTTTTGTTTCCTGCGCCTTTACCAGGTGAATTATTTCCTGCCCTGAAGGCCAATCTAACATAAATTAAGTAAATGGCAGGAAGGGGTTATGAACTTGCAGGAAATGCCGGAGTCACCGGATTACGAAGAAGAACCGGAAGAGCAGCCGTCGGCCCAGCCGCAGAACGGACGGGTAGAAGCCATTAAGGAACTGGGACAGACCCATATTCCAGATTACAAGAGCGATATACATTGCCTGACCATAGCTGGTCAGGTGGAAGGGCACATAGTTCTGCCACCGCAGAACAAGACTACCAAATATGAACACATCTTTCCTCAGCTGCTGGCAGTAGAGGAGAACCCCAATATAAAGGGACTGCTTATCGTACTCAATACCGTGGGCGGGGATGTGGAGGCCGGACTGGCCCTGGCGGAAATGATCTCCAGCCTCTCCAAACCAACGGTGTCCATCGTGCTGGGCGGCGGGCATTCCATTGGGGTCAGCATCGCGGTCAGCACCGATTATTCATTTATAGCACCCTCGGCAACCATGACCGTGCATCCTATCCGGCTGACCGGCTTGGTTATCGGAGTTCCTCAGACCTACGAATACCTGGACAAGATGCAGGATCGGGTGGTGCGCTTCGTTATTGATCACTCCAAGGTGACCGAGGCCAAATTCCGTGAGCTGATGTTTAGAACCGGTGACCTGGCCCGGGATATTGGCACCGTATTGGTGGGCAAGGATGCCGTGGATTGTGGCTTGATCAATGCGGTCGGAGGACTCAAGGATGCGGTAATTAAACTCAACGAACTAAAAGAGTCCGGGGGGATGCTGCAGTGATCTACTATACACCTAATCCTCTGGATCTGCTGGACAATCAGGAAAACACTAACCGTCGGGAATACATGCTGCCCTCCGGGGGAGTCCTGACCACCGAGGTATTGGCAGACAACCGAATTAGGGTCATATCGCTCATAAGCACTGACCCCGCTGACTATATGAACAGCGATTTTGCTCCGGGAAGGGTGATGGAACCTTCTATCACTATTAAATAGAAGGCTAGATCCCAAGTTGAATATAGTACTGTAAAAGACCGTTGAGCTGAATATATTCAGCAAGCGGTTTTTTCATTGGCAGGGAAAAGGAATTAGATATTGAATAATGACAATAGAAATCCTTGACTCGGCTCTTATTGAAGGAATAGATTAGAACTTGAATATATTAATTCTTGTTTCAGAGACAATCCAAAAAGGCAAATTCAGAAGGGGATTATGAATACATATGGACAAGAGTACCCTCTTAAGTCTTTTTACCATTATCGGGGGGTTGGGCGGGATAGCAGGCATTATTTATCTGTATTCCACTGTGTTCAAACCCGGTAATTTAAGCATTACCGTAGCAGCACAGGGCAGAAGTGCCAACGAGACTCTTAACAGATCCGGACTAAAATGCTTTGAACTCCACATTCCGGTTATGATCCAGAATACGGGTGCCAGGCCGATAAGTGTTCATGCCATGAACTGGACCATTAATAAACCGGATTGGCTGTATGTAAAAGTATTATCCTTCCCTCAATTTGGTACTGACTTGGATTCATTCGTTCTGGAACCCAAAAAGATGTTATCCGGAAACTTTATTGTGTTGATTGATCTGCGCGGAAATAAAAAAGGTAGGGATCAGACGGTCGGTCAGGATAAACTGGAGGAATTTAAAACCAAAGATAAAGAGAGAGTTAGTTTGCAGGTCGGATGTGATATTATCGGTAAATACCATCTATGGGGTAAAAGGAAATCCCACCACAACCAAAGGACTTTTGATATCACCAAGCAAGTTAGACTGAACATGTTTGCCGAATAGCTGAATTCTGGGTAAATAAGATGATAACTCGGGCCAACAGGGGGGGCAAAGTTCCTCTTGTTGGCTTTCATTGTTTTGGGGAACAAGCTGGTGCCATAAGGGGGATGAGATGAGCAAGACATGAACCAGGCGCAACAAGATCTACGGTACAGAAATCCAGCCTCAATAAAAAAAGGCCTTGTAAGGCCCATTTTAACTATGGTGCGGGTGAAGGGACTCGAACCCCCACGCCTCTCAGCAATAGATCCTAAATCTACCGTGTCTGCCATTCCACCACACCCGCACAAGATTCAATTACCAGTCAAAGACTAAATAACAAACTGACTTTTTAACGTTACACTACTTAATCCTCAGTCTGCTGCGTCTGCCAATTCCGCCACGTCCGCAGGTGTAACGACAGATTACATTATAACCTGCCCATTAAAAGCTTTCAAGACATAAGTCTAAGGGTCCAAGGCCGAAGAAAATATTGCAGATGTCGCTGAAACATTTGATGGAAAACCAAGAATAGATTAACATTGTTATAGAAAAACTATTTATGCCATATAATGGCGATAAAGCATGAATTAATAGCACATTCCCTTAAGGAAATACCAGTAAACGGAGGAAATTATGAACGCCAATCCTGTATGGATGCTGTTTATACATGGGTTTGTCACGGGATTCTTAACTATCTGGCTGGGCCTGTTGCTGGTGAATATCAGACCGAGTCTCAAGAAGCTGATTTTGGTCGGTTTGTGTTTGGCACTGATGTCCGCCGTTATTCGGAGTCTACCCATAGCCATGAGCGTACAGTTTGCCATCATTACTCTGGTCCTGGTAATAATGACCATGCTGAACTGGAATCTAAGTTTTTTTAAATCGATGATTCCGGTTATTATGGGCACCATTACTCTGGGTTTGGGTGAGGCTATCAGCATGTCAGCCATTTTTGGCCTGACCCGAATAAACGCAGCTTATCTGAATGCGCATCCATTGGTTGAACTGGTTATGCCGCTGCCGCAAATCTTGATGATCTTATGTCTTATCTACGTGTGCCTGAAAAAGAACTGGCATATTTTCAATTTTCGCAATTGGAGCGAATTCATACCTAATGAGCGGAGGGTCCGGATTATTATAATCCTGGCCAGCACTATGCTGTCGCTGCTGATGGTACAGGTTGTTTTCAATATCCTGTTCAATCTTAAGCATAAGAATATTCTGTTCCGGGGATCAACGGAGAATCTCACCAATCTCTCAACTATAGTTATTATTTCCGCATTCCTGGTGATGGTATTTCTTATTCAACAGCTTTTTGTTCTTTTGGGAAAAGAAAGCAAATACATTACTCAGACCGCCTATATTCAAACCCTGGACGAGATGTATACTGCCACCCAGGCAGAGGCGCATGACCGCATAAATCATCTGCAGACTCTTTACGGGTTTATTCAATTGGGGGATTTACAGGAAACCCAAACCTACCTGGAGGAGTTGATCGGTGAAATAATTGTGACCAGGAACTATTTGTCAACCGGGCACCCGGCTTTATCGGCCTTGTTTTATATAAAAAGCGGTCTGGCCACATCGCGTGGTATTCAATTGGATATCGTCACCGAGAACCGAGTGGAAAATCTGGACCTGCCTTCACACGAATTGAATAGGATCCTGGGCAATTTATTAAATAATGCGTTTGATAGCGTAGCAGAATTACCGAGGGAATTCAGAAAAGTTTTTCTCGAAGTAACAAAATATGACAAAAAATACCGTTTTTGCATTAGCAATTATGGTAAGCTTGAGCCGGAATTGATAAAAAACATTTTTAACCGCGGGTATACCACCAAGGCTGGAGAACATCGGGGGTTAGGCCTTTACATAGTCCGGCAATTGGTCGAGAAAAACCGGGGACAGCTTGAGGTTAAAAGTGCGGATGGCTTGGTGATATTTACGGTCTATCTGCCCGCGATAAAAACAGGGAGTGGCGTCGATGAACGGCTTGTCTCGAGTTCTGGGAAGTCTGCTGGCAGCGAATTCGACTCTGGTTTTTGATGAAGACGAAATACGTTATGGGCTGGAGGTATTCCTGGGGGGGCTTTGGCAGATCGTCCTGCTGATCTTGGCGGGATGGTGGCTGGGGATTTTACAGGAGCTTCTGGCAGTGATGTTTTCGGCTGCCCTGCCCCGTCGTTATGCAGGCGGTGCCCACTGCAGCGCGTATTACCGCTGCACATTGACGGGGCTGATTACTTTTCCAGCCCTGGTATATTTATGCCGCTATATTTATCCGCAATATTTCATTGCAGCATACATTATTATTTCCATATTCATCATTCTCACAGTCCTTTTTCTTGCACCACAGGATACCACGGTTAAACCGATCAACGACTACAGGCAACGACAGCGTTTAAAACGTAAGGCACTTGTCGTGGTTGGATTTCTTTTGATTACCGCTGTTATATTATTTCGAATCGACTATCAACTGGCCGTTGGAATTCTGATGGGTTTAGGCTGGCAGGCTTTCACCATGACCCGTTGCGGCACATTTTATATGCGCTTTTTTGATGCATTGCTGGGCAACTGGCGGGTAAAAAGAACTGGGAAGGAGGTATCTTAGATGTTCGCTAAAGTAAAGAGTCTGATGTTCACTTCTCTTGCTATGGTTTTCGTTTTTATCGCCGCTTCCAACATGAACGTGGCTTGCCCGGTCTGGCATTATCAACCCGAACCACCCCGCAAGGGATAGTGCTTTGGACTAGATTCAGTTTTAAGTTTGATCTGATTATAAAAAAATATTGTTTAAACCCGTGAAAGGCGTATATTAAGCCGATCACGGGTCTTTTTTTATGGCAATTCCGGCATTAATAATTAATGATTGTCGTTTTTGCATAGTTTTCAATAGCGGATGGCATGCTAATCCTGAAACGACATATTCTTTGAAAGGAGTCTTGATATGATTGGAACCATAGTACGTTTTGTAGTCTCAGCTCTGGTCCTGATGCTGGTGGGATACCTGCTGCCGGGTATAACCGTTTCCGGGTTTGTAGGAGCCTTAATAGCTGCCATCGTTATTGCTATTCTGGGCTATTTAGTGGAATTGATCCTGGGAGACCGGGTGTCACCACGTTCCCGGGGCATCGTGGGATTCGTGACCGCTGCCGTCGTGATCTACTTAGCTCAGTTTATCGTTCCCAATTATCTGTCGGTTTCCTTGCTGGGCAGTCTGTTGGCTGCGTTCGTTATTGGCCTGGTCGATGCCTTTGTGCCAACTGAGATTCGCTAGATCCGGCAGGGACAGACAGGGCGAAGCCCGATTGACTAAGGAACAGGGTTAAAATATTACCGGTTAGGTTGAAAGCTCGTTAGGCAGATACTGCCGGACGAGCTTTTATACGCCTCGGAGGTGGAAACTATTGTTTTTCAAGTTCATAATACAGAATCATAAGTGATTCTGATCCCTTGAAAATCATACCGCGGGAATACATGGTATACATCGAAAAGCGTTGCTATTCTATCTAAAGAACAGTACAATGATGATTGATAAATAAAGAACCGTATCTGCAGCAGTGGCGGATACGTTATCCGGAAGGGTGAAAGTATGTTCGGCAGTATAGGCCCCTGGGAACTGATATTGATATTGGCAGTTGCCTTGATAGTAGTTGGACCGGGCAAACTCCCGGAAGCAGCCCGCTCGATGGGTAAAGCTGCCCGTGAGTTTAAAAAGGCTACCAGTGGGGTTCAACAACAATTTGTCGATGCAATGAAGGTAGAAGATCAACCCGTTGTGAAAGCGGAAACGGTATATGAAACCAGTCAGGCGAGCAATAGTGATTTTGTAGCCCAGATCGTGCAAAAAGATGATCAGACGAATCAGGAAGCGGCGGAAGTAAAGGCCGAAGCTGCAGAAAAGCCGGAGCAGGCAGAGTAGGCGCCTACAACTGAATTAGTTTATTACTCTTATCCAGAGAGGTGGAGGGACTGGCCCGATGAAACCCGGCAACCGCCTGAAAAGGTATGGTGCCAATTCCTGCAGGGATACCTGCCAGATGAGAGGGAGCACGTACCCCTCTTTTTTTGAGGGGTTTTTGTATTATAATCTTAATTAGATTACAAGTTGTGAAGGTGGGGATGAGAATGGCAAGTGACATCGTATATTTATTGAATGAGAGAGTCCTTATGCTGGATGGGGCTATGGGTACCATGCTCCAGCAGGATGGGATGAGAGCCGGCGAGTGTCCCGAGCTGTTTGGTATAAACAATCCCGGAGTGCTCAGTGATATTCATCGGCAATATGTTGAAGCGGGTTCTGACATTATTGAAACCAATACCTTTGGCGGCAACCGCCTGAAGCTAAATGAATACGGACTGGGTGATCGAGTCCGTGAGATCAACGCAGAAGCCGTGAGGATAGCTAAAAAAGCGGCTGGCAGCCGCGCCCTGGTGGCAGCTTCCATCGGACCTACCGGCCGCCTGTTGCAGCCAATGGGTGAGGTAACCTTTGATGATCTTTACACGGTCTTTGCCGAGCAGATTGAGGCCTGTGCCGCGGGCGGAGCCGATCTGATTTCTATCGAAACCATGACGGATATCGGGGAAATGAGGGCAGCGTTGATTGCGGCCCAGCAGAATTGCCGCCTGCCGGTGATTGCCCATATGACTTTTGAAAGCGATGGCCGTACCATGACCGGGACGGATCCGATGACGGCCGCTTTGACCTTAAGTGCCTTCCAGCCCCTGGCCATCGGTGCCAATTGTTCCGGCGGGGCCAGGGAACTCATTGCTGTACTGCAACAGATGGCGCAGTACAGCACGGTCCCGCTATCTATCGAGCCCAATGCCGGGCTTCCTCAGTTGATCAACGACCAGACGGTCTTTCCCGACAGTCCGGAGGAGATGGCGGAATATGCCTTGCGTTTACGGGAGGCAGGCGCTTCGATTATCGGCGGCTGCTGCGGCACCACCCCGGCTCATATCCGGGCCATGGCCGCAGCGCTCAGGGGTCTGGGCCCGGGTCGCCGGGCCGCGGGCAAACATTTTGCCCTGACTGCCCGCAGTTGTAACGTTTTGTTGGGTGAAGATCATCCCCTGGCTTTTATAGGTGAAAGGATCAATCCAACTGCCCGCAAGAAACTGGCCCAGGATATCAAGGACGGACGGATGCAGATGGTGGTAGATGAGGCCAGGGAGCAAGCCCGGTCCGGCGCCCCTATCCTGGATGTCAATATGGGAGTGCCGGGAATCGACGAACCGGTCGCTATGCGACAGGCAGTCATGGGGGTACAGGCCGCAATAGATCTGCCGTTGTCTATAGATTCTACCAACCCGGCAGCGTTGGAAGAGGGCTTGAAAAACTTTGTGGGCAGGGCCCTGATCAATTCGACAACCGGTGAGGAAAAACAGATGCGAATGGTTATGCCATTGGCCCGCAAATACGGAGCGGCTATCTTAGGTCTCTGCCTGGATGATCAGGGCATTCCGGAGAAGGCGGATGGACGCATGGAGGTAGCTCGGCGCATCTATCAGACAGCCAAAGAATATGGATTGCGCGATGAAGATATCTATATAGATTGCCTGGTCAAGACTGCCAGTGCGGAACAGGGAAATGTAATGGAAACCATCAAGGCAGTTAAGATGGTGAAGAGTGAGCTGGGAGTAGGCACTGTGCTAGGGGTCAGCAACGTATCCCATGGCCTGCCCGCCCGCGAATTGCTCAATTCGGCCTATCTGGCCATGGCCTGGGCTGCCGGTCTGGATCTTCCCATAATGAATCCCTTTGATGAACGGATGATGCAAGTTACTCACGCAGCTGCTGTGTTGCTCAATCGCGATGTCAATTGCGGCGAGTTCATCAAGCGCTACAAGGATTATAAGCCGGCAGCGACCGGGGGTGTGGGGAGCCGACATGAGGTCTGTGTGAATTGCAACATACCCGAACTGCTGAAAAAGCAACCGGCAGCCAGCACCGGGACAGTTTCTGAGCCTTTGGGGGAAACGTCCGGGAATAGTGAAAAAGCCATCTATGATCGACTGAAATCTATGGTCTTAAATGGTGAACGCGAAGGGATAGAAGCCGTTTTGCTGGAGGCTTTGGATGAACATAAATACGAACCGCTGGAAGTCATAAATAAAGGTTTGATTCCGGGAATAGAAGCGGCAGGAGATTTATATGACAAGAAGCAGTATTTTCTGCCCCAGCTTATGATGTCAGCGGAAACCATGAAGAAGGCCTTTGCCATAGTAAAACCCCGTATGGCGGAGGATAAAGCTGAAGAGAAGGGGGTGATCATTATGGCTACTGTGGCCGGCGACATTCATGACATCGGCAAAAACATAGTCTGCGTCATGTTGGAGAACTATGGCTTCAAGGTGATCGATCTGGGCAAGGATGTGGCCAGTGAATTTATTATCGATATGGCAGAGAGGTCCGAAGCTGATATTGTCGGTCTGAGTGCGCTGATGACCACCACCATGCCAGCGATGAAAGAAGTGATCCAGGGGATCCGGGAGCGCAATCTAAACTGCAAGATAATGGTGGGCGGCGCGGTACTCAACCAGGAATATGCTGACAGCATCGGTGCCGACGTTTATTCTCGGGATGCCAGGGATGCAGTAGTAAAAGCGCTGAGGTTGTTGAGTTAAAGGGGGAATACGATGGCAGTCCAGAAAAGTTATGAGGAAATAAATGAAAAGATCAGGCGGGGCGAGGCTGTAGTGGTCACCGCTGAAGAGGTTATTGGCATAGTAGCAGAGAAGGGCATCGAAAAGGCCGCCCGGGAGATCGATGTGGTCACTACCGGAACCTTCGGCCCCATGTGTTCATCCGGTGCCTTTATCAATTTCGGCCATGCCAATCCCCGCATAAAGATGAAGAAGGTTTGGTTGAACGGAGTGGAAGCCTATGCCGGAATCGCGGCAGTGGATGCCTACATCGGCGCGGCCCAGCTGCCGGAAAACGATCCGGAAAACAAGGTTTATCCCGGACGCTTTACTTATGGCGGCGGGCATGTTATCCATGAGTTGGTGGCCGGCAAAGAAATCCGCCTGGAAGCGATAGCTTACGGCACCGATTGTTATCCCAACAAGAAGGTTGAGAGCGTAATAACCATTAATGATGTGAACGAGGCCTTTTTATTCAATCCGCGCAATGCATACCAGAACTACAATTGTGCGATAAACCTGAGCGACCGCACAATCTATACCTATATGGGCATCCTGAAACCGCGGGTGAGCAATGCCAGTTATTCGACCTCCGGTCAGCTCAGCCCGCTCTTCAACGATCCCCATTACCGCACTACTGGAATCGGCACCCGGATCTTCCTGGGCGGTGGAGTCGGCTACGTATCCTGGAATGGCACCCAGCATCATCCCAATGTGCCGCGAAGTGAGAAGGGACTGCCCCTGGGCGGAGCGGGAACTTTGTCGGTTATCGGAGATCTCAAACAGATGGACCCCAACTGGCTGGTAGGCCTGAGCTATATCGGCTATGGCGCTACCATGGCCGTGGGAATCGGCATCCCTATCCCCATCCTTGACGAGGAGATGTTGCTGTATACCGCGGTCAGGGATGAAGATATCGTCTGTCCTATCGTTGATTACAGCGAGGGATACCCTTACAGCAAACCCATGGATCTGGGTTATGCCAACTTTAAGGATCTTAAGAGCGGACGCATTACCGTTAACGGCAAAGAGGTTGTCACCACTCCGCAATCCAGTTATCCCCGGGCTCGTCAGATTGCCAATATACTCAAGGAGTGGATCAGGAACGGGAAATTTGAGATTACCCGGCCGGTGGCACCGCTTCCCGGAGCTGATGCTGATATCGTATTCAAGTCCATTCCCCAGAACAAGGGTTAAACAGACGGTACTTCGAATTAGGAGGGATTAGCTTGAAAAACAAGATAGTATGCCACTTTTCCGCTGCCCAGTCCGAACAACCGATAGTCTATCACCTGGTCAAGAACCATGATCTGGTGGTCAATATATTGAAAGCCAATATCAATCCCCAAAAGGAAGGGTTCTTGGTCATGGAACTGGAAGGCTCGAAAAATGCCTATGAAGGCGGGTTGGTCTTTCTCAAAGAGATCGGTGTGAGGGTGGAACCACTGTCGGAAACCATATTGTGGGATGAAGATATTTGCATCCAATGCGGGGCCTGTGCCTCTTTCTGCCCGACAGAGGCCTTGGCGATAGAACGGGAGAGCATGCTGGTCAGTTTCGAAGACTCCAAATGTGTGGTCTGCGGAATGTGTCTGGATTGTTGTCCGACCCGCGCTATAAATCTTTATTTCGAGGTCAGGGAGGCTGTGTAGCTTTTGATGAGCGGCAGCAATGACTATGTCAACCGTCATTATCGTCTGAGCCATAGTGGGCACGACCTGACATATTTTAATATTAGAGTCAAGGAAAGCGACCTGGCTATCGGTGTGGACAAAGACATCTTCACCGATAGCCTGGTTTTGTTATGCCAGCGTGAATTGACCAGACTGCGCAGTGATCTGGAATACTATATCGAGATGCAGCCGGAGTTCAGGATTTCATTTGTCCCGATCGCACTTCGGGACGGGGCACCCGAGATCGCCCGGATCATGGCGGGCGCGGCTCTGCTGGCCGGAGTTGGGCCGATGGCAGCGGTAGCCGGGGCCTTTGCTCAGAAGATCGGGGAGTTCCTCAGCGGCTATTCATCAGAAGTTATCGTTGAAAACGGCGGGGATATTTTTATGAAATCCAATCAGCCCAGAACGATAGCTGTTTTTGCTGGTGAATCTCCTTTTTCCAACCATATCGCGTTAAAGGTGAATTCGCTGGGCCGTTCGCTGGGGATATGTACCTCTTCGGGTACAGTCGGTCCTAGCATCAGCCTGGGAACGGCCGATGCAGTAATGATTAAGTCATCTTCAGCCGCCCTGGCCGATGCCGTGGCTTCACGGGCCGGCAACCAGGTGCAGGACGAAAACGACCTCATGAAGGCTATTAAAGCCGCGCAGGAGGTTCCAGGGGTAGAGGGGATACTGGTTATCAAGGGAGACAAGATGGCCGCCTGGGGCGATATAGAACTCGTGTCGATTTAATATCTCCTTCTTGCAGGATTTGAGATTATTGTGTTGAATTTTTATATATCCAGTAATGTATATAAAATTAGATAAAGTAAAAATGACGAACCGGAGACATTAGGTCGGCCGGTCTGGCAACACATTTATTTAGGAGGAGTTCCAAATAATGAATGCGGAGGCGGTAGTAAATCACCTGGTGAGCTGGCTACGGGAAAATGTAGCCGAGGCAGGAGCTGAAGGTGTTGTATTAGGCGTTAGCGGCGGAATTGATTCCGCAATAGCTGCAGTGATTTCCAAGAGAGCGTTTCCAGATAATACCCTGGCTTTGATGTTGCCCTGCGAGAGTCAGTTTACCGACCTTATACACGGGCAGCTTTTGCTGGAGAAATTTGGCATACCTTTCCGCATAGTCGATCTGGATAATGCCTATCATGCTTTGTTGACCAAATATGAGTCTTATCTGAAGATCGATGGGAAACAGGGCCAACTGCTGAAAGCCAATATCAAACCCAGATTACGCATGATGACACTTTATTATTCGGCTCAGGGACGCAATCTTTTGGTGGTTGGAACCAGCAACAAGAGTGAGATATACATGGGCTATGCCACCAAGTGGGGGGATAATGCGGCCGACCTGCAATTGTTGGGTGATCTTAAGAAAAAAGAGGTTTATGAACTGGCTCGCTACCTTGGCATACCGGATATTATTATTAACAAGCCACCTTCTGCCGGTTTGTGGACCGGGCAGACGGATGAAGATGAAATGGGATTTACTTATGATGACCTCGAAGCCTATTTAGAAGGCAAAGAGATCAATCCCAGGGTAGCTGAACAAATTGAAAAGATGCATCAACGCAGCGAGCATAAAAGACGAGCCATACCGATGGCTATGATATCTGATTCGATCCGGGGTTAGCTTGAGGCAAAACGACAGATATTATCGATAAAGAAACTATTTGGCCAACTCCATTATATTGACTGGAGGTATAGCTTTTGACCACCCGACAACGCAATGTAATGATTCGTATGCTGGTATCCCTGGTGATATTTGCTTACATTGCCTATCTATCGTGGAAAATGCTCCCACATGCCGATTTTTATGTTATAATAGCCTTCTTTGGGGTTTTCCTGATCTGGTCAGTCATTGAGACTGCTGTCTATCAGCCTCCCGATACCTTGGCCACTGAAGATGATGACCAGAAGTCTTACATTTACCTGCAGTTGTCATCATTTGCAGTACTTATCTATGCGATATTGGATTTTACCGAATGGCACTACACTCGCATGAACGAATGGGAACCATGGGTAATTATAGCTGGCTTCCTGGTCTATCTGGCCTTTGCCCTGCTGCGTTACCAGGCAGTGATCACTCTAGGCAAGTATTATAACCTCAGGGTCGCCATCTATGAAGAACACAGTCTGATCACTCACGGTATCTACGCTAGGATCAGGCATCCATTCTACCTGACCGCATTGCTCAGTGTGATAGCCATTTCCTTGATATTTAGTTCCTGGGGCTCACTGGTCCTCAGCCTGGTATTGGCCATGCCTGCTATCATATATCGGATCAACGTTGAAGAGGAATTTTTGGTACATCACTTCGGCAGTGAATACCAGGAGTATATGAATCGAACCAAAAGACTGATACCAGGCGTCTGGTAAATATTTTTCAGGGAGGTTGTCGTAAAGCATGTCCGGACATAATAAGTGGTCCACCATCAAGCATAAGAAGGCGCGCACTGATGAAAAGAGGGGCAAGGAATTTACCAAGATAGCCAAGGAGATTACCATTGCGGTCCGTACTGGCGGGGGAGGAGACCCCGAAGCCAATTCCAAACTGAAACTGGCTGTCCAGAAGGCTAAATCGGTTAACATGCCCAATGAAAATATTTCACGGGCGATAAAAAAGGGAACCGGAGACATGGATGGAGATGCCCTGGAAGAGATCATCTACGAGGGTTACGCGACAGCCGGGGTAGCGGTAATGTTGGATATTGCAACTGACAACCGTAATCGCACAGCGTCCGAGGTCAGGCACTATTTCTCCAAATATGGCGGAAATCTCGGCGAGAACGGCTGTGTAGCCTGGATGTTCAAAAGAGTAGGTACCATCAGCATCAACAAGGAAACCCTTAAGGTGGATGAAGAAGAGTTCATGCTGCAGGTCCTGGATCTGGGCGCTGAAGATATCCGGGACGAAGACGACTATTACGAAATTATCACCCTGCCTGAACAGCTGATGGATGTTAAGGAGGCCCTGGAGAAGGAGGGTTATCAGCTGGAAGACGTGGACATTATCCTGTCACCGGAAAACATGGTGGAAATCAACGATGAAGCAGTGGCGGCCAGGGTCATCAAGCTGATCGATCTACTGGAAGATCATGATGACGTGCAGAAGGTATATACCAACATGTCCATCCCGGACGAGATCATGGCCAAGCTGTAGTGCTAAAATAATAACTCAACTTTCGAAGTTGCCCGGTTAAACGGAACCTTGGTAAGGGGAACCAATGGACTCAGAATTTAATAGGGGTTTATTGACGCAGATTTACGCAGCTTTTTTATGATTCACGCAGATATTTTCCCTGAAACTCTCATTAAAACTGCGTTAATCTTAATTATTCTGCATGCGGCGCAGCCGCCTGCGTCCATTCCGGTTCCCTTTGCTCCCACGTCTTGGTTTCAATGCTGCGCAGTATGTGCTAACTGCGAAAGTTGAGATAATAAATGTTAAACTGCTATTGATTGATAGTTTTGTTCATATATGCGAAGATGGTCGGCAATGACCGTTCCTATTGCTTGTGCAAACAAAGGCGGAACAGTATTGCCGACTTGTTTATATTGTTTGACCGGCTGGTAATAGATCAACAGGTCTATCCCGCCAACTACCACCGTGAAAGATGCTGATAAAGCGGACTCTTTTCTTGATGCACTTAGATATCTATCCCCCAGATAACAGGATTTTTTAATCTATAAGGGGTTCTCTTTATGCAATTATGTCCGATGATTCTGGCGGCATTTCTACTTGGTAATAAGTCAATAATACTTTCACCGTAGGTCTTGGCCGGGTCCAGCTTTATCGGAAATGATTTAACAAAACCATGTTTCTCGAGAGATACTGAGGTCTTGCCGCAAATATGGAGAAGGGATTCTTTTAAAACTCCCTGGGCCTGAAGTTTCTTTAATACCTTGAGACTGGCGTCTGCTGAACAGTCCTTGTATACTAGCGGACCCACAATATCCGCACTGCCAAGCGAATCAGCATATGATACTATTTGAGCTCCTCTTTTTATACTTTCCCGGATGTAGTGAAAGATATTATCACTTATTAGTTCCAATACCTCATCAACTACTTTTCGGTTTTTCCTGATAGCTTTATAAAAGACCACTGGATTGACCAATGAAGATATTATAGTAAAGGGTCCGCACACATTGAGAGTCACAATTTCCCCGTTTTGAGCCAACGTTTCTACGGCAGCAAGTACGGATTTAATTCTGCCTGAGTTGAAATCCATCATCTTCAGATCGGCAAGCTGCTCGATGCTTTCATATGAGTATGAGCTAATCCTGGGCCCGGCACCGGTATTGCCGAGATTCACCCTTGCACCAAGCGCTTCGGTCTCCACCGTCAAACAAAAGGGCAGTACGCAAATACTATTATGTTTATTAAGCTTGATCGCCTTAGCTAGTTTGGCCATTTCTTCGCTGCTGCTGTGAAGATCGGGAAAACGGAATTCCCCGCTGTTCAATACTTCCAGAGGTATTTCGACCTCATCCCTGCCGGTGCAAACAAAATTTATTCCGTTTATAGTCACACAAATATCCTCCCATCACGTAAGCCCAGCTTTGAAAGGGAACCAAATCAGGGGTTAAAGGCTGCTTCCCTCGCTTACTCTGGCAATAGCAGATTCTCCATATTTATAGTAGACGGTTATAGACGCGATAATTGGTAATAGCGTAGTAAAATACATAAACTGATAGCTGCTGGCGGTGGCAATGTATCCTGCCATAATGGTTCCCAGGCCGATGCCCAGGTCGGAAGCTATATAAAAGGTTGCCGTCGCCGAGCCTCTGCGGTGAATTAGCGCATCGCGCACCGCGAGGGCTTGCAGGGTAGGCAGATTAAAACCAAAACCAATTCCGATTATGGCTCCGGACAGAAGAAAGGCGCAAAATCCTTGAGCCAGAGCCGTTGTGATCATTCCGATCAGCAAAGCCAGGTGTCCGATAAACAATACCCCAGTACCGCTGCCCCTGTCGGCCCAGCGTCCGGACAAAGGCCGGGTAAGCAGCATGGTCAGAGCCCAGGCCGTAAAAAACCATCCAATATTGCTCACACCGCGTTGAGCAGCATGCAGCGAAACAAATGACATCGTAGCGCCAAAGACCAGGGCCAGACAAAAATGCATGGTGGCGGGGAGCCAGGCGCTTAATTCCAGAACATGGACCAGGAATCCTTCCGAATCGGGATTCGGTATATGCTTCGGGGATACCCTGGAACGAACCGGCATACTGGAGGCAAAAGCCAGTGTTGTCAGGAAAATAACCGTACCAAAAAAGTACGGGTAACCATGACTCCCTACTATAGCAAAACCGAGTACCGGCGCCACTGCCATGGCCAAAGAGCTGATCAGTCCGAAGTATCCCATACCCTCGCTGAAATTGTTCATGGGCAAGCCATCGGCTACTATAGTTGCGATAGCCGTGCTGACCAGCCCCAGAGTGACGCCATGCAGCCCGCGTACCAGCAGCATCAGGAACACACTTCTGACTGGAATATACAGAAGGGTCACGGTGAGCATGGCGAACATACCCAGGAGCAGGACCCTTTTACGCCCGTAATTGTCAACCAGCCAACCCGCAAACGGCCGCATGAACATAGCGCCGATAGTATAGGCCGCCATTACATATCCGATGTCCAGCGCACTGCCGCCGATGGCTAGAAGGTAGCGTGGGAGGTTGGGGATCAGCATATTGGTACTCATAAATAACATAAGATTGGCTAAACATAGAAGAACAAAATTCCGGGTCCAAATATGGGACGGTTCTCCTGCGAAAGCTGCGGTCATATCATCAGAGAAATTTAACTCCTTGCCAATCACTTAGGTATCAACTTCTTCCTGTAAGCTGTGACGTCTTTCCTGGTTAATCAATACTTTTGGTTTCTGTCAGTTTTCCCTCTTGCAGGTGATAGCGCTTCCCGGCCTGCCCAGCCAGTTCCGAGTTGTGGGTGACCATAATGACAGCCCCGCCCTTGTTGCTTATATCCCGCAAGGCTTCCATAACAATATCGACCCAAGCATTATTCAGATCATTGCTGGGCTCGTTGGCCAAAAGCAGCCAGGGATCATTCAGCAAAGCCCGAGCGATGACCACACGACGCCTTTGCCCTACGCTGAGCTGGTACGGCAAGAAATTACCGCGCCCACACAGTCCGAACCTTTCCAGCAGAGCATCAATTTTGTCCGGGTCTTTCCTGCCACTCAGCTTTTGGGAGAACAGCAGGTTTTCTCTGACGGTCAGTGCCTGCAGCAGGATAGCCTCCTGAAAAATAAAGCCTATTTTTTCGGCTCGCAAGCGGGTTTTGGCCTTTTCAGACAATCTGGCAAGATCTCTTTCAAAAAGGCAGATACGCCCCCGGCTGGGCTCAAGCAGCCCGGCTATGGTATAGAGCAAAGTGCTTTTGCCGATGCCGGATGGTCCTTCTATAGCCGCGAAATCACCGGCCTCAATGGTAAAACATACATTATCCAGAGGTCTTACGGTTTCCCCTACAGTAAAATACTTGCTTAGTGATTCAACGCTGCATATACTCATACTAATCCAGCTCTCCTCCAGCCAGCGTTTCCTGGGGACTCATATCAGCACTGCGCCAGGCTGGATAGCAGGAAGCTGCCAGACCCAAAATCAAGGCCAGCATCAAGCCCTCCAGAGCGCTTATTATCACATTCAGCAGAGAATACTGGATTACCGGCAGTTGAAGTGATCGCTCCAATGCCCGCATAAGCAGCGGTGCGGTCAAAACCCCGGCAATTCCGCCCAGCAAGCCGCCCGCTCCCGCCAGTATGCCTGATTCCAGGATAAGCAAGCAGAATATTCCGCTCTTTGGTGTGCCTATGGCACGCAATAAGCCAATTTCCTTTTTACGCTCCCTGGCTAAAGCGGTAAAACGGCCAATCAAAGCCAGGGCAGCTACCAGCAACAGTGCCAACCATACCCCCATAACCAGTTCCTGGACAGCTTCAATCTGTTGGCGCATATTGCTGACAAGATTACCGGTGGCATAGGCTCTGACTGGAAGATCCAGATTATTGATCGTTTTGGCTATTTCACTTGCCGGATGCTTGCTGTCGGACTTGATCAGAACGGAAGATATTAACTCATCCGGAGGGCTGTTCTTCCATAGTTGTCGGAGATACGGGCTATTGGCCGCCATGCGTCTGGCAGTTGTAATATTTACAAATGTAGTCTTGTCCATGCCGCTGCCGCTTGCTTCGAGCCTACCAACCACTTTCATACTCTCTCCCAACAAGCGGGTACGCCCTCCCAGCCATGCATCCACCCTGGCTCCAATAAGCATTTCATCGTCGGCCAGAGACGACTTCTTACGAGTGTTAAACCAGGGGGCCAGGATAAAATCGCTTTGAGGATCATAACCTACCAACCGCATCTCAACCCCGGTGGAACAACAGGACTCATTTAGTGTCTGGGTAAAAAACTGGGTAGTCATTTGCTCGATCCCGGCTATACCTTCCAGGTTTTTTACTATATTCTTTCTCATATAATAATTTGACGGTTCCGCTGTAAACACAGTCTGAAATGCATCCGCCTCAACCTTATTGGGCAGCACAATAAGATCAGCCCCCATGCGTTGAGCGGAAAGCTCCAGGCTGCTATGCACAATGGAAAAGACTAAAACTATTAATACAAAGGTAAAAACCGTTAAAGCGCTAATCCCAACCGTCAAAAGTGATTGCTCCTTTCTTCGGCTGCAGTTACGCCAGGCCAAAAACCACATAATACTCGGTCTCCCTTATTCCTTCGGCGAGCAATGCTAAACGGCTGAAGAGCTCCAGACTTTTCTTTTTGGAGCAAACAGCTGCTGGAATCCTCGGCAGGTTTGATAATACATAAAAGTGTTATTTATTAGGATTGGGCGAGTTCAGCCCTATATCCAGAAGACCGCTCACTATAGCCAGGATTCCGGCGTATTTGATCCACATGGCGGTGGCCTGGCAAGCCATCTCTGCCTTTTGGCACATTCCGCTGCCGATGCCTGATTCAATGGTGTTGGCAATCAGCATGATACCCAATAAAACAGTAATCCATTGCACTTTGCGATGATCGTTTGATGACAGGTAGGCTATAATGGCGGCAAAAACCAATACTAGCGCCAGTACGCTTGAGGACTGCGCGGTATAATAGCACCTCATATGGGCCATGTTTCCATTAGCCAGCGTCAGCAAGCCGTTACAAACCGGAGCCCATATATAGATGGCTCCCAAAGCCACGAAAGCTGCGATTATTTGAAGCAGCAAAACTATTTTGGATAAATACTTTTTCACAATATTTCCTCCCCTGAACATCACTTTTTGTTGCTATTATTTCATCTACTAATCAACCGCCCACTTGAGCAGCCCATCCTTGGCCCTCTCAAACACCTGCATGACCACAATCAAAACTGCTATGAGGAAGATCATGCCGGCCATCACATTATCGAACATGGCCAGATTGTAATAATACTGGATAAAGTAGCCCATTCCGTACTTGGCGCCGAACATCTCAGCGTAAACCAGAGCCAGGAAGGCGATGCGCAGAGAATTGATAAACCCGGCCAATATAGCCGGCATAGCCGCCGGCAGTAATATCCGAAACATCTTTTCCGCACCCTTTATCTCCAGTACGGCCGCCTGATCCAGATAGCGCCTGTCAATAGTCTGAATACCTGTAATGGTGGCAAACAGGGTGGGCCAGGTGGTTCCATAAATGATCAGACAAACCGATGCCATAGTAAAATTCGGGGTCAGGTTGATGCAGAAGGGTGTAAGCAGCACCACGGGTATAACACTGAACGAATAGGCAAATGGATGCAGGTTTCTGCGGATAACCTTCTTCATGCCCATGGGAATACCCAGGAGCAGAGCTATGGCAGTTCCAATAGCCAGACCGGGAAAAAGCAGCTTAAAGGAATGCAGCATTCCCATTATCAGGTTATCAAAATGCCCGGTAAGCGCCGCATTGATCCTGGCGGGAGGCGGAAACAGAAAAGTGTCTATAATACGGTTGTTGGTGACGTATGTATAGGACAGCCCAAAACAAGCGACCAGCAACAGCGTTCCCCAGTACGTTCTCAAAAAGCCCCCAGCTTTCTTCATGGATATCCTCCTTGTTCATTGTCCAATCATGACCAGAAATAAGTCTACTGACTGCAATTAATCAATAAACTGCAGTACTGGACAGCTTCAACCAGCTGTCACTGTATGGTATTCCATAATCGCTGTTACTCCGAACTGATCGTCCACTTGAGCGCTCTGTCCTTAAGCCTTTCGAACAATATCATGACCATGACCAAAACCACCGCCAGGAAGATGGTGCCGGTCATAACATTGGTGTAATCAAAATTCATGGTGTTGTATTGTATGAAGCGGCCCATGCCATTTTTGGCGCCAAACATCTCCGCATAGATAAGTACCAGGAAGGAACTCCTCAGCGAAGTGACAAAGCCGGCCAGGATAGTGGGCATGGCCGCCGGCAGAATTACCCGGAACAATCTTTCCAGTCCTCTTATCTCCAGGGCGGCAGCATTGTCCAGATAGCGCCGGTCAACTGTCTCCACGCCGGTTATGGTCCCAAACAGGGTCCCCCAGGTAGCGCCGAACACCACCAGAAATACCGTGGTTACCTTGAATGAAGCAAAGATGTGAATGGCAAAGGGCGGGATCAGTACTATCGGAATTACCCCCAGGGCATAGACGATAGGATATAGAGCCGCGCGGAGGCCCTTGAACAGGCCCATCGGGATGCCAATCACCAACGCCAGGACCGTACTCAAGGCCAGGCTGGGGAAAAGCAGCTTGAAAGAATAGATCATTCCCGCCAGCATTTCCGGGTAATATTTGGCAAAGGATGACTGCATTTTGGCCGGGGTAGGAAACAAGAAGGACCTGATAATACCATGGGTAGTACCATAGCAGTAAAAGGCTATCAACCCGACCAGCAACAGTATTGCTCCAGAATAGTCGCTAAAGAATCGCAAAACTCTACTCATAACAGTGCTCCCTGTTCAATTCAGCTCGGGCAGCGGCATTGAACCCAACCAGCGCCGCTGCCGAATGCTGAAATCATAATATGACATAACAAACCATTTTTAAGAAGAAAACCCCATATTGACCGGTGCATTAAGTATTGTTATCCGCAAAACGCTTCTGCATCTTGTCGTAAAACTTACGGCTTTCCGGGTACTTTTTGGTGTTTTCGTCCAGAGCCTCCTTGTATAAGGTCACATTGATATGGTCTTCGATATTGATACTGGGATCAGGCTCGATAAGATCCAGTTCGGCCATGGTTTTCCAGTTCTTGATCACCGTATTCTTAAAGGGGTCCAGGTTGAGGCCCAGATGGGGGCTGGCCAGGAAACTGCGGGCATACTCATCGGAAACATCGATCTTCTCGGCGGTAAGCTTCACCGCGTAATCGAGCTCGTTCTCATAAACCTCCTGTCCCCGCAGCATGGCTCTCAGCAACGCCTTGGCAGTGTTAGGATTGTTTTTGAGCCACTTGGTAGTAGATTCCATGCGGCAGCAGGAATAGTTGGGCCAGATTTCATCGGTCCAGGCTACGATCTCCAGACCCATGTCTTTGATTATCAGTTCATGTCCGGTGGCGATGGTAGCATAGTCGATTTCGCCGGCTTTGATGGCTTCCAGTTTTTCCATGTTGCTACTCAGGTTGACAAACTCAACATCCTTGTCCAGATCGATGCCCGCCCACTTCATGGGACCGCACATATTATAACTTGACTTGTTCCAGCCCAGCTTCTTACCTTTCAGATCCGTTATACCCTTCCAACCGGTGCCGGGCCTGGCCACTACCGGGACCGCTCCGGTGATCATGTAGCCGCCAAAAATGGTAATATCCTCTCCCGAAGCAATCTGGGTCAAGGGCCCCCCGGTGCCATAGGTCATCAGCACATCAACCTGCCCTCCGTACAGAGCGGCAAAAGCATCGGAGGAAACGTTGATGGGAACCCGTTCAACCGTAAGGCCTTCATCGGCAAAAAAGCCCCGGTCTTCAGCGATAAAGGTAAACACATGACCGCTGGAGGGAATATAGGCAACCCTGACCTTGGTGCTTTCCAGACCATTGGCCTTGGCGGCGTCGGTGCTGGCGGGCTGGACATTGTCGGCGTCTTTGGAACTGCCCGAACATCCCGCCAGGGTGAGGGACATTATCAACAATAGCAATAAAGCAATCCATTTATTCTTCGCCATACGTCTCAACTTCACTATCAAACTCTCCCTTTCTTATTCATGATCCAAATACAGACTGGATCTTGAGTGGCCTATTCCATAAGGTGTTTGGTGACATCCTGGTTGATATACTTGATCAGGTTATTGCGCTGCGCCAGTATATCAGCATTTTCAAACATGGTTTCGCGGTTGGGCTTTTTGTCCAGCGGGATCTCGCAGGAGTAGATCACATTGCTGGGACTCTGCCCGAGTACAAATATCCTGTTGGCCAAGAGCAGTGCCTCGTCTACATCATGGGTAATAAAGAACACCGTTTTTTTATGAGTTTCCTGGGCCCAGAGTTCCAGAACCAGGTCCTGCAGCCGGGCTCTGGTCACTGCATCCAGGGCGCCGAAGGGTTCATCCATGAGCAGAACGGGAGGATCAATTATGAAGGCGCGGGCAATGGCGCAGCGCTGCTTCATGCCGCCGGACAGTTCCTTGGGCAGCTTGTAATACACCTCGGCCTTTAATCCCACTGTTTCCAGCATAGTGATAATGCTTTTTTTCAGTTCCGCCTTTTTCTTCTCCGGATACTTCTTTTTCAGTGCCAGCATGATATTTTCACCGGCAGTCATCCACGGGAAGAGTCCGTAGTCCTGAAAAACCACGCCGCGATCCAGACCTGCACCCCTGACCGGCTGGTTGCCGATGTAAATCTTGCCCTCGGTAGGGACCTCCAATCCCGCCAACAAACGCAAAAAGGTGCTTTTTCCACAGCCGGACTGTCCCAGCAGACAGACAAAATCACCATCGTCTACCACCATATCGATGTCTTTCAGAATCAGTTCCGTATCGTAAGCAAAAGAAAGGTTTTCAATCCTTACCGCCCGCATCTTGTAATCTCCTCTCCGCGGTAATATAAAAATTCCTGGTCAAAAAATCTGTATAATTAACCCGATTGGCATAGCATTGTTTAAATCCCCCCGATCATGGTTGATAAACCGCAGCGCCGTTCATTTGCGGTCAAGCTTTGCCGGTTTCAGGAAAGCCCATGTTTTTTACAAATTCTCGTTCAAATCCGGGACGTGATTCCAGTTCGACATAAGCGACCCGTTGAGCGGTCTGTTCCATTCGGGAACGGACGCTGCGCGACAGCAGGGCCATAACCGCGCCGGACCTGGAGGTGTTGCCGACAAAAGTAATGCGGTCCCGCCAAATCCCAGGGAAAAATCCCAGGCGAATAAGAGTATCCGGCTTGAGATAGGCGCCAAAAGCCCCAGCCAGATAAACCTTATCCACCTGCTCCGCGTCCAGGCCGTTCTCGGTCAATAAGGCATTAATCCCTGTGATTATAGCGCTTTTAGCCAGTTGCACCTGCCGGATGTCAGCCTGGCTGATATAAACCCCGTTGGGGCAGGAGCCTGTTGCCGGCGGCACCAGCCAGTATCGCCTTTTGCCGTCAATTTCATCAATCTGAGCAGCCAGAGGAAGCCGGGGATAAAGCTCCTCAACCCTCTGCCTGCTTGTGATTCTCCCGCTGGAGTTGATCACGGCACAGTTAAGCATCGACGCGACCATATCCAATAAACCGCTTCCGCACAAACCCAGCGGCGGCGCTTGGTCAATGGTCTTCCATCGTATGGCCTGGTCCTGAACCCAAACATCCTCAACCGCACCTCGGGCTGCTCGCATCCCACACTCGATATTCATCCCTTCCAGGGCTGGCCCGGCTGCGGTGGAACAAGCCATGAGCCTGCCTTCCTTACCAAGAACCATCTCGCCATTAGTGCCGAGGTCCAGGAATAACACAGTTTCCTTTTCACGATCCAACTGGCTGGCTATTATTCCGGCGACAATATCCGCTCCCACAAAGCCGGAAACCGAGGGCAGGCAGTATAGAATACCAAAAGGCGATATAGTAAAGCCCAGTTGCCTGGCCTCCATAAGCTGTCCCGCTCGGAATACTGGATGGTAAGGCGATCTTCCCAGCGATGCCGGGTTTACTTCCAGCAGCAGGTGCAGCATTACAGTATTGCCTGCTGCCGCAATTATGTAGATGTAGCGCTTATCAATTCCGCTTTGGCGGCAGAGATCCGCGATTAATTGGTTAAGGCAATCGATAATAATGCGGCTCAGCCTGGTCAGCTTGTCCGAATCTCCTGCAGCGAACTGTATCCTGCTAAGGACGTCCAGACCATGTTGAGTCTGAGGGTTAAGGGCTGAAGCTACTGCTAGTTCGCAGCCATCGGTCAGTCGGTGCAGCGAAGCCACCACCGTAGTAGTGCCGATATCAACGGCAACCCCGTAGGCTTCCCCAATGGTATCGCCATCTTCCAGACCGATGAGCCGGTCATCGACCAGTATAGCGGTTGCACCATCGCATGATAAATCGCCCATAAAACGAAGAGCATCGACCGAACCCGGAATCGGGTGATCAATGCCCAAGTGCTGAAGGGTATCTTCCAACAATGAAGCTTTTTGATGACCTGGCATCTCCGGCAGAAAAAGCTTGCTGATTTCCGCTTCGACATCTAAATCGGCCAGTTTTCCCTGTTCCAGTATTCTGTGATCCCCGTCGTATATTTCTGTTGCTATGGTGACCTCGCCCTGCACCAGGCAGTAGCAGGCCAGGCGAATGCTGCTATCCAGGTCTCGGGCCGATAAAAAATCCAATTCTTCTTTGCCCGGCGGCAGACATTTTCCGCTGATAATCCTGACCCGGCACTTGCCGCAGGTTCCGTTGCCAGCGCAGGAGCTTTCCAGGCCGACCCCCGCGTTTTCTATCAAATCTATTAACAGTTCCAGTCCACCATTACTGCTGCCAAGCCGATGTACCCCGCCGCGATCGTCACGGTTTTCAAACAAGGCCCCATACCTCCCGGTCCTGGTAATCAAAGTCGTGAATCGCCGATACCATGGCCTGAAGATTGACCAGGGGAGTAGAAGGGCTGATCCCGCAGGCCGGTGATAATACTGCGACACCTTTATGCAGGCAGTTAAATCCAGCTGATCTAATCCTCTCGGGCGGGCCATTTTGCAGTAGAAAAGTGCTGATATTGCCCACAACAATCTTTCCATGCAGAGCTGATTTTAGTTTGCTGATGCTGGTGATGGAGTCTATGCTGATCGCCCTGGTTGCCAACTGGTCAATCTCTGGGAAAATAGTTTGCAGCTGACCGCAGATATGCACCATGCTGGCCTGGTACTCTCCTCGCAGTTCATTTAATATGCGATTGATATATGGCAGGGCAAACTCGGCAAAGCGGCGAGGCCCTAATATTTCACCAGTTCCGCTGGGGTCTGCGATATTGATGATCCGGGCTCCCGCCTGCAGCATAGCCCTGCCGAAAACGATCAGATTATCAGTAACGAAGTCCAGAAACTGATGCAGCAATTCCGGCCTTTTGCCCATCGCCTTGAATAAAACCATGGGTTCCAGGAGCGAGCTGGCCAGACTAATCGGACCGGTCAGATTAATAATAACGGGAAGGTCGCTATTGCCGGCGGTCAGGCGCTGGATTGCCTCAGCGACTATGCCTGCTCGGCCATGTTCCGGGTTTATTGGGGATAGTCCAGGCCAATCCTCCAGTTTCAGGAGGGGATACTCAATGATCCGGGGTTCATTGCCCGGGGAACCCAGGGTGGTTTTCGCCCCCATTGCCTCGGCTTCAACCGTCATGCAAAAAGGCAAACCCAGATTCTCAATCCCGCTTAATCGGCATACACCCAATGCCAAATCAGCCATATCTCCGGGATTTCTATGGGCTTCGGGCCAGAAACTGCCTGTCTTCAGCATGATCTCGGTGGTTGCCATGTTCATCATTCCGCCCGGGCCAATACATGGGGCCCGATCTATTTTTTCACCATTCAGTGCTTTGATAAGTCGTTCTTGAGAAGTAATCACCTTAAACTGCCACCTTTTTTGCAGCAATCAAGCGCTTGGCATCGGTCACTGCGGCAACGGCATTTTCCGAATAGGCGTCAGCTCCGATCCTATCAGCAAAAGCTTGTGAAATCGGTCCCCCACCGATCATAACCAGGATCTTGTCCCGCAGGCCTTCTTTTTTGAGCAGTTCAATTACATCAACCATCCTATCCATCGTGGTGGACATCAAGGTAGAGAGGCATACGATATCCGCTCCGACTTCTTTGGCTTTGTCTACAAAATCCGCTGGAGCTACATCACGGCCTAAATCGTGCATATCAAAATCCGCGACTTCCATCATAAGCTTGACCAGGTTCTTGCCTATGTCGTGGGTATCTCCCTCAACTACCCCGATAACCACCTTGGGTTTGTCTTCGGCGCCGATACGTTGGATATGGGGGCTCAGGATATCCAGACCTGCGTACATGGCATCAGAGCATAACAGCAATTCCGGTACAAAATATTCCTCTTGCTCATAGAGCTTCCCGGCCTGGTTCATTCCGACTACCAGCCCCCGGTTGATGGCGGTCAATGCATCGACATGCTTATTCAAAGCTTCATGGCAAGCCGCTATCGTCAAATCTTCATCCATTTCCCTGACCCCTTGGGCCAGGCGGTCCAGTATGATCTGATGATCAGCCAATTGGCACACCTCCATTTTTATCTAAGCAAAATTCTCCGGATTCAGCGGGTAGCGCCCATATTTGCGAGCGGCATTCATAAAACATATAAAGTTGTCGGCGCTAGTTCCCAGCGGGACCTGGCAGCCGACAGCCAGGATATAACCCCTGGGGCTGTCATAGGCCTTGCGCAGGCAGTCCTTGACTTCGGCCTCGATCTGTTGAGGGCTTCCTTTCATAATGGTATCTATTGGCTTGACATTGCCCATTATGCAGACCCGGTCGCCTACCACCCGCTTGGCTTCAGCGAGATCGATAACATTGTCCAGGCTGAGCGTTGGCGCGCCGGTATCCGCCATATCAGACCAAATAGGCGTTGAATTACCGCATATATGCAAACTGGGGCCTTTTCCAGTTCGTTCTTTTACATGATCCACCAGCATCGTCAGATAGGGCTTGGCGAATTCTTGAAACTGCTTAACACTTAACAAGCTGCCTGATGCAGCTGGATCGCCAATGCTTACCTTACACCCCATATCCATTACAGCATCCATGTAGCGCAGGGTCGTCTCGGTTACCAGATGCAGCAGGCGATGAACCATCTCCGGATTGCGCCGTAAATCCTTTAAAAAGTTCTCGGTTCCTCTAACCAATCCGGCGGTAGTAAAGGGTCCGCCTACGCCGCTTCCTACCGGCACTTCATGGCCAATGGCATCCTTAATCATGGACAGGGCCTCCAAATAGATGGGCAATTTCCCATCCTTGTGAGGATCGGCGGGTTCAAGCTTATCAAAATCATCCCAGTTCTTAAGCACGGGATTGACTACGAAAGGTATATTGTCTTCCGGATACTTGAGTTCAGTGCCCATGGCTTCGGCCAGGGCAAGAAATCCGGGGCCAACCCCGGCTCCATCATGACCGAACATCTTGTATGTAACGGATTCGACTTCAGCCATTAACCTGGCCGAATGCCGGTACTTCGATACCGTTGTTCCGATAAAATGACAAGCGGTTTCGCCGCTAAAACTGCTGCAGGGGATCCGGTCATACGGCTGACCTGCGGCAAAAGCGGTCATTCTTTCGAGCGGTGTCATTTCATCTCTGGGGATAGCTTTCATAGATTAACCTCCAGTATAATCTCGCATTTTAGCTATTTTTCTATTTAAAAGTATAAGTTCTAATAATGTTTATTATAATAATATATTTTATTTGCAACAACAAATAATTATATTTAATATTATAATATGGAATATATAGCTGATAACCATGAATTCATGGTTGAACAGAAGGATAAAGCTGAGATGGTGGATATTTATGAATTATATTGGCATTGACATCGGCTCTACCTCCGCCAAAACGCTAATATTTGACGGAGAAAAGGTGGTGGATTTTTTCGTCATGCCTACAGGTTGGAGCAGCCGGGAAACTGCCACCCGCATTAAAGAACGGCTGGGTACTTTGGGATTTAATGTAGACTCCGCGGATATAAAGATAATCGCTACCGGCTATGGCCGAATTTCGGTTGAATATGCGGACAAAGTTTTAACTGAAATCACCTGTCACGGCAAAGGTGGTTACTATTTGTTTTCTCAAGATAGCGTAATTATTGACGTGGGAGGTCAGGATACCAAGGTCATTACTGTAGAACAGGGTTCAGTCTCCAGTTTCTTAATGAATGATAAATGTTCAGCCGGTACCGGCAAGTTTATTGAGATTATGGCCAATCGTCTGGCAGTCGATATTGACGAGCTTTTCCAATTGGCTGAAAACGCCACTCCCATTCCTATTAGTTCTATGTGTACGGTTTTCGCTGAGTCCGAAATCATCAGTCATATAGGAGCTGGACGATCAAAAGCTGATTTGGCCGCCGGTATTGTTCAATCCGTTGTATCTCGGGTAGCGCTTCTTGCCGAGCGACATGATATAAACGGTATTTGTATACTAACCGGGGGTTTGAGTCATAACCAATATTTTAGGCAACAGCTAGGGGAGAAACTGGGTCGAAAGGTTCATACTCATGAACTGGGTAAATATGCCGGCGCATTGGGAGCAGCTCTTATAGCTGCAGAGAGATTCAAATAATAAAGCGAGGTATTATTTATGTTAAATCTACCTGCAAATTTTCTGAGTTATTCTGACGCCCGTAAAGAAGGATTCATGCGATTAAAAGGATTGAAGGAATCAGGAAAAAAGGTAGTAGGGATATTTTGCACTTATACCCCTACCGAGTTGATTATGGCGGCTGGAGCGGTCCCGGTTGGTTTATGCGGAACCAGCGAAGAGCCCATACCCTATGCGGAAAAAAACCTGCCCAAAAACCTGTGTCCTCTAATAAAATCCAGTTATGGTTTTGCTGCATCCGACACCTGTCCCTATTTTTATTTCTCGGATTTGGTGATTGGTGAAACAACCTGCGATGGCAAAAAGAAGATGTTTGAATGGATGAATGAAATAAAACATACTCATGTTATGCAGCTGCCACCGGGACGTACCGGTGATACCACACTGACTTCCTGGTATAGCGAGATGCTGAGACTCAGAGATGTTCTGGCGCGGGAACTGGAGGTTGAGATTAGTGATGATGATCTGCGCCGGGCCATTCGTCTTAAAAACCGGGAAAGGAAGGCAATTTTAGATTTTTATGAGATAGGGCAACTAAAGCCTACTCCTCTTTCTGGTTATGAAATAAACACTCTAATCGACAACAATAATTTTCTGTTTGATACTGAAGAAAAGATTTCCGTATTGGAAAAACGGACAGCTGAATTACGCCAGGACTATGAGGAAAACTTCAGGGGAAAAGCATCGCGTCCGCGGATTTTGATAACCGGTTGTCCTACCGGAGGTGTACGAGAAAAGGTTATCCGCCGAATTGAAGAGCTGGGGGCTGACATCGTTGGTTTTGAGAATTGCTCCGGCCCGAGGGAAAAAAAGGATCTGGTGGACGAAAATGCGGAACCTTTTATGGCTCTGGCCGAAAAATACCTGCGGGTTAATTGTTCGGTAATGAGTCCCAATCCTGAACGCTTTGTAGCTATGGATGAAATGATCGAACAATACAAGGCGGACGGGGTAATCGAGGTAATTCTTCAGGCTTGCCATACCTTTGCCATTGAATCCAATCGGGTAAAGAAATTCGTAACCGAGAAAAAACATATTCCTTATCTTTGCCTGGAAACTGATTATTCCCAGGCCGATACCGGTCAAATAGATACCAGGATCAGCGCCTTTTTAGAGATGCTGGCGTAAGTGAAGGTTAAAGACACTTAGACAGCCGCTGTTTTGATTAAGAGCGCCTTTCATAATTAAGGATTGACAAATGACTAAGGTGATGCTAAAAACTAATTAGGCGGTCGGCCGACCGGCCGGCAAAAACGAAATTAGGAGTTTCTATTTTGAATCATGATAATTTGAGCAGAAATATACTTGGAAATCGTAAGCTGATATTGCAAACCGCCAGCCGTCTGATGATGGAGCAGGGAGTAACCAATACCAGTCTGGCCGATATCGCCCGGGAGGCAGGGATCAGCAAGGGCACCCTGCACTATTACTATCCCTCCAAGAGTGATCTGATTTATGACATTACCCAGGAGCACTTCAGCCTGGTTACTTTCAACCTGATCAACTGGATGGAGCAGGCCCGAGGTCAGGCCAGCTTTGCCGATATCGTAAAAGTGGTGGTCAACTCCTTTCTGGAAGCGGAGACTCGCACTCAACTACATCTCTATCTCTTGCAGGAGGCGGTGCTCAATAACGAACAATTGAGAGTACGCTTTCAGGATACCTACCGTGAATGGCGAGCCCTGATAAAAAACGAGCTGGATAAACAGGCCGATTTACTCGGCTTCAATGAGGTGGAAGCCCGCGCGTTGTCCTTTATGATCGTCGCTGTTATTGATGGCCTGATCATTCAGCGCATTGTCGGCGGAGAAGAGATTCCCGTGCAGGATATTGCTGATTACCTGGACCGCTAAGCTTGATTGATAACACATTTCTGCACCTGTATATAACGGGTTTAGACCAAGGCACATATGGTTTTTCATCCAATTTCGATATGAAGGTCTAATGCCCATTTTTTTTACACAATGTCGGCCGACTGGCCGGACGACAAAATAGGGGTGTGAATAAATAAATATATATCATCACTAACACCAGGGGTAAATTTTTTGTAGAGGAGGAATTATCAATGGCGGAAATCATGGATTACCAGATGTTTATTGACGGTAAATGGACTCCGGGCACAACAGGGGAGACGATGGATGTTATCAACCCGGCTAATCGAGAGGTGGTAGCCAAGGTGCCAAGAGGGAACGCGCATGATGTTGACCAGGCCTTGGCCAGTGCCCGGGCAGCCTTTGAATCGGGGGTGTGGTCTGACCGTTCAGTTGATGAGCGGGTCGAGGTTATTATGACTGCTGCTATGCTGGCGGCCGCCAGCAAGGACCGACTGGCCTATCTCGAATCGCTGACCTCGGGTGCTACTATCCGACGCACCACAACGGTAGATGCCGCCGAGGTCAGTGCGACTCTGCTGCTGTCCGGCATGATGGCCAAAGAACTTCCCCGGGTTGAACATGCCTTCTTTTCACCACCCTGGGTAGCACCAATGCACAGCTACTGGAGGCGTGAGCCGATTGGTGTCTGTGCCGGCATAACCCCCTGGAACTTCCCTTTGATTCTAGCCATTTTCAAAATAGCTCCGGCCCTGGTGATGGGCAACAGTTTGGTGATCAAGCCGGCCAGTATAACTCCGGTAACCACCCTGGAACTCGCAAAACTGCTCAGCGATGCGGGTTTACCCCCGGGAGTATTCAATGTGATCACTGGCCCCGGTTCTTCGGTGGGCAATTATATGGCACAACATCCCGAGGTGGATAAGGTCGCCTTTACCGGTTCAACCGAGGTAGGCCGACAGGTAGCCCACATGGCGGCTGACACCATTAAGCGGGTCACTCTGGAATTGGGCGGAAAATCACCGATCATAATCCTGGATGATGCTGATATGGAAGTCGCGGCGCAAATGTGCCTCCTGGCCTTCCTGTTCCATTCAGGCCAGGTCTGTGAATCCGGTACCCGCCTCTTTGTACCGCGCCACATGCAGGACGAATTGGTGGAGCGTATGATCGAAAAGATCAAGAAAATGGTGATCGGCGATCAAATGGATATCAATACCGATCTCGGCCCCATTGCCAGTGAGGATCAGCTTCGCACCATCATGAATTACGTCGAGATCGGCAAACTGGAAGGAGCTCAACTCGCCTACGGCGGCAACCGGTTGACCAGCGGAATTTACGAAAAGGGCTTCTTCTTTGAACCCACCATATTCATCAATTGCAATAATGATATGACCCAGGTACGGGAGGAGATCTTTGGACCGGTACAATGTGTCATTCCTTACGATGATCTGGATGAGGCTATCGCCATGGCCAATGACAGCACCTATGGACTGGGCGGCGGAGTCTGCAGCACCAATGCCAGCCGGGCTCAGCGCGTGGCCACCCGTCTGCGGACGGGCACTGTCTGGATCAACACCTGGCATGTGCTGCGTCCTGATGCCCCCTTCGGCGGGTACAAACAGAGCGGATACGGACGCGAGTGCTGCTACCATTCGCTTCTGGCCTACAGCGAGGTCAAACATATCTGCCAGGATCTATCGCCGGATGGTAGCGAGAAGCTGATGAACGTACTGATCGGTTCCAATAAATAAAGTGATGGATAGGAGGGTTTAAAATGTCTATACCAAAGTATTTTGTTTGGGATTACCGCAGCATTGTGGAGGTAGGCGCCGGTTGCGTTACCTTCGTGCCTCAGCGCTTTAGCGATATGGGATGCAAACGGATTGGTCTGATCACTGACGAAGGCCTGGTTAAGGCTGGTATAGTTGACCAGGTCAAGGAAATCTTCGCGGTGCAGGGGCAGCCCAAGATTGTAGGGACCTATGACAAGATCGAGCCGGATGCCGTCATGAGAGTTATCAACGATTGCGCCCGCTGGTGCCGTGAAATGGCGGTTGATGGACTGCTGGCCGTAGGCGGCGGCAGCGTGCTGGATTCGGTTAAAGGGGTCAAGGCCATGCTGGGCATGAAGGTCACGGATATAAAAGAGATCATGCCGGGTAATATCGGACCTTACCTGGCTCCCATGGGCAAACCTTTAGGTATTCCGCATATAGCTATTCCGACCACGGCTGGTACTGGCTCAGAGTCTTCGCCGATAGCAGTAATATATAATGAGGAACAGAAGGTCAAGGGTGACCTGCTGCATCCCTATTTGCCGGCGGATTATGCCTTCCTGGATCCTATGTTTACGATAGGCTTACCCCCTAAAATGACTGCTGACACTGGTTTCGATGCGCTTTCCCATGCCGTGGAAGCCATCAGTTCTCCCGGGGACAATTGTATGATTGATGCCCTGTCGGTCCAGGCAATTAAACTTATTTTGAAATACCTTCCTATGGCCATTGAGGATGGTAAGAACGTGGAGGCACGTACCAAGATGCTGGTGGCCAGCAATATGGCTATCATGGCCTTCGGGATGTCGGGCCTGTTCTATCCCATCCATAATGTGGCTCATGCGGTGGGCGGGCAATTGCGCATCCCGCATGGGGAAGCCAATGCGGTACTCATCCCCATTTTGATGGAACAATACCCCAAGCATTATCTCTATAACTCGGATACCCTGGCCGATGCTTTTGGGGTTGATACTGCCGGCAAATCTCAGGAGGAAATTGTTGCCGCCTGTGCCGAAGTGGTAAGGGCCTTCCAAAAGAAATGCGGGGTTGAGCCCAAGTTCGTGCCGGAACTGGATGCTCAGACCCTGGAATTGATGTTCTGGGCTATAAGATTTGACCCTTCGGGATTGTTCTATCCATTGCCCGACGAAGTTATCCGGGAGTGCCTGGGCTGCTGCTTCAAATGCGCCTAACAGCGGATTATCAACTAGAATAAGGCACAGTCTTGCCGCGGGAGTTTTCAATGCTGGCAGCAGCAAAGGGAACTCCCGCTTTGCATACAATATTATTCGACTGCAGGTGTTTAATAATGGGACATTTTCAGTTAATATTAAAGCTGAGTCAGCTATTTGCGCCCGTTTGAAGGGTTTTTATGGGTTTTATGCCGGTATTCTCAGTAATTTACCTAGAGGGGAGTGTTGATAGGTGAATTGTTGCTGCCACATAGATAGGAACTGGGAAGAGATATTTAACCAGGACAAAGTGGACTTAGGAATGATCACCGGAGTGTTGAACAAGTATCGGGGCGAGGAGGGTAGTTTGATTGCCGTTTTGCAGGAGACCCAGGCTATATATGGGTATCTGCCTATGCTGGCTCTGCGGCATATTGCCGATGAACTTGGCTTAAAGGCAGCAAAGGTTTATGGAGCGGCTACTTTCTACACCCAATTCAGGTTAAAGCCGGTCGGCAAGTACCTGATCCTGCTCTGTGAAGGAACTGCCTGTCATGTTAATGGCGCCGAGCGTATTGAAATCGCTTTGGCGGAGGAGTTGAAGGTAGAAAAGGGTGAGACTACCCCCGATGGTGTCTTTACCTTTGATACTGCTGCCTGCCTGGGCTGCTGCAGTCTGGCTCCGGTCATGATGATAAACGGTCAGGCCTACGGGCCCCTGACTCCGGACAGCGCCCGCAAGATCATACGGGACATCTACACACGGGAGAATGCATTACAGGGGGAGGGTCAGGCGATATGAAACTGCAGCTAGGAATGGGCAGCTGCGGAATTGCGGCAGGTGCCCTGGATGTTTGGGATGGGATCAAAGAGGAATTGGAACAAGCAGGTCTGGACCTGCAGGCTGCTCCCACCGGTTGTGTGGGAATGTGCCATCACGAACCCCTGCTCGACATCATTGAGGATGATGGTACGATTTATACCTATGGGAAGGTTAATGCCGAAAAAGCCAAAGCAATCATAAGAGCCCATAATTCAGGGGAGGGACCGTTGGCCGACTATCTGGTTTCCAGCAGTATTCAGCCCAACGATTTCCTGGCGGCGCAGGTCCGAGTGGCCCTGCGTAACTGCGGCAGGATCAATCCCGAATCTATCGATGAATATATCGCCGCGGGCGGCTATCAGGCTTTGCAGAAGGCACTGAATAGCATGTCCGAGGATGAAGTCATAGAGGAACTCAAGATATCCGGTTTGCGGGGCCGGGGGGGAGCCGGGTTCCCCACCTGGTTCAAGTGGAATGCTACCCGTAATGAGCCCGGGACTCAGAAATACCTGGTCTGCAACGCTGACGAGGGTGACCCCGGTGCTTTCATGGATCGCAGCCTTTTGGAGAGCGATCCGCATTCTTTATTAGAGGGAATGGCCATTGCCGCTTATGTCATCGGGGCCAATACCGGCATCATCTATTGTCGGGCCGAGTATCCGCTGGCCATCAAGCGTCTCCAGATAGCCATCGCTCAAGCGGAAGAGAAGGGTTACCTGGGTGATAATATCCTGGGCAGCAGATTCAGCTTTGCAATCAAGATAAAGCAGGGTGCCGGGGCTTTCGTCTGCGGTGAAGAGACTGCGTTGATCGCCTCGCTGGAAGGGGAACGCGGCATGCCGCGGCTGAAGCCGCCCTACCCATCGCAGAAGGGCTACTGGAATCTGCCCACCAATATCAATAACGTCGAAACCTATGCCAATGTGCCCTGGATTATTAACTCCGGCGGTGCAGCTTTTGCAGCAGTTGGTACGACCGACAGCAAGGGCACCAAGGTATTTGCTCTGGCCGGCAAGATAAAACGTGGCGGTCTGGTGGAGGTGCCGATGGGGATAAGCCTGCGGGACATCATCTATAAGATTGGCGGCGGTATCAAGGAAGACAAGGCATTTAAGGCAATACAACTGGGGGGGCCTTCAGGCGGGTGTATTCCGGAGCGCCTGCTCGACACCCCGGTAGATTATAAATCCATTCAGGCCACCGGAGCTATCATGGGTTCCGGCGGTATGATCGTGGTGGATGAGACTACCTGCATGGTGGACATGGCCCGTTACTTCCTGGATTTCACCCAAAAGGAATCCTGCGGCAAGTGTGTGCAATGCCGCATCGGCACCAAGCGCATGCTGGAAGTATTAGAACGGATATGTGAAGGCAAGGGTCAGGATGGTGATGTTGAACTGCTGCAGGATCTGGCTGCCGAGATCAAAGCGGCGGCCCTCTGTGGTCTGGGCAACAGCGCTCCTAATCCGGTTTTGACTACTATTGAGTATTTTCCTGAAGAGTACCGGGTGCATATCGAGGAAAAACGCTGTCCGGCCAAACAGTGCAAACACCTGATAACCTTTTTAATCGACCCGATCAAATGTAAGTCATGCGGAATATGCGCCAAGAAATGTCCGGTTAACTGTATCACCGGGGAGAAAAAACAGCCCTATGTGATCGAACAGGAAAAATGTATCAAATGTGGTACCTGCCTTGAGGTATGCCCGGCCAAATTTGCCGCGGTTAGCGTGGATTAGGGGGAGAGGTGACGACGATGATGATTTCAATGATTATAGACGGCAATCGCGTAACCGGTCAGAAGGGGCAGACCATATTGGACGTGGCCCGGGGAGCAGGCATCGAGATACCCTCGCTCTGTCATGATGAGCGTTTGAAACCCTATGGGTCCTGCGGAATATGCGTGGTGCAACTGGTGGGCAGCGATAATCTGGTCCGTTCCTGTGCCACCGCCGCCAGTGAAGGTATGGTGGTGTATACCGACAACCCGAGAATACAAAAATCCCGCCAGATGACACTGGAATTGATGTTATCCGACCATAATGGCGATTGCCGCCCGCCCTGTTCCAAGGCATGTCCAGCTCATACCGACTGCCAGGGTTATGTAGGTCTGATCGCGAATGGAAAATACAGCGAGGCAACCGCATTGATCAGGGAAGCCATTCCGGTACCGCTGAGTATAGGTCTGGTATGTCCGCATCCCTGTGAGGATGCCTGCCGGAGGCAGTTGGTGGAAGAACCGGTGGCTATCGCCAGCCTGAAAGCATTTGCCGCCTGGCAGGACTTAAAAGGCTCCGAACCTTATCGGGTGGAGTGCAACCCGGCCACCGGCAAAAAGGCCGCCATGGTAGGATCAGGACCGGCAGGACTGACCGCTGCCTTTTTCCTGGCTAAAGAAGGACACCAGGTGACGGTTTACGATGCCATGCCTGAATTTGGTGGCATGCTTCGTTACGGAATACCGGAGTACCGGCTGCCGAAAAAATTATTGGACAAAGAGATAAATTCCATTCGGGAGATGGGTGTGGAATTCATCCCCAATACCCGGGTGAACTGCGATATAACTCTGGAAGAATTGCGCCAGAAGCACGATGCCGTATTTTTAGGTATCGGCGCCTGGACCTCGTCCAAGATCGACTGCCCTGGTGAGGATCTACCTGGGGTGCTCGGCGGGATCGACTTCCTGCGCGACGTGTCTATGGGGCGGCCGGTGGAAATTGGCCCGAAGGTAGCCATAATCGGCGGAGGCAATACCGCCATGGATGCGGCCCGGACCTCGGTGCGTCTGGGAGCCAGTGAGGTCATGGTGCTATATCGCCGGACCCGGGCCGAAATGCCAGCGGAAGACCTGGAGATCGAAGAGGCCATGGAGGAAGGGGTACAGTTCCATTTCCTGGTGGCGCCGGCCGAGATCACGGCGGAAAACGGCAAAGTCAGCGCCATCCGTATGCAGGTGATGGAATTGGGCGAACCGGATAAATCAGGCCGGCGTCGGCCGGTACCCACCGGGGAAGAGAGAGTAATCGCCGTTGACAATATCATTGCGGCCATCGGCCAGCAGGTAAACACGGCTGGTTTCGAAGGCCTGGAATTGACCCGCTGGGGATCGCTTGCAGCCGATGAGAGCAACTTCATGACCAATATGCCCGGGGTTTTTGCCGGGGGTGACGGGGTTACCGGACCGGGCATAGCGATAGAAGCCGTTGCCCAGGGCAAAGAAGCCGCCCGGGCCATGAATGACTACATGGCAGGCCAGGAACTGATATATACCAAACCATACCTGGCAGAAAAGAAGGTAACGGCTGAAGATTTTGCCGAAAAGACCAAGGAGCCCAGGGTTCACCTGAGACATGCCGACCCGGTTTTACGCCGGTCTAATTTCGATCTGGTCAGTCAGGTAATGGAACCCGCCGAGGCGGAAAGGGAAGCCAGCCGCTGCCTGGAATGCGGCTGTATGGATTATTTTGAATGTAAGCTTATAAAATATGCCGGTGAGTATGGGGCCAATCCGGGGCGCTTGGCCGGAGCCAAACACCCGGTACCGATATTCAACGGTCATCCTTATATCATCCAGGATGCCGGCAAGTGTATATTCTGCAGTCTCTGTATCCGAACCTGTGATGAAGTGATCGGAGCTGCCGCCTGGGGTCAGGTAAATCGCGGGTTCGAGACCCTGATCCAACCTGAACTGAATCTACCTCTGGAGATCACCGATTGCATCTCCTGCGGTGAATGCGTGAATGTATGCCCGACCGGTGCCTTGACCGAGCGTAACCCGATAGCCAAACCGGTCCCGCTGGCTCTCGCGCGAACCTTTACCTACTGTTCACAGTGCAGTATGGCATGCCCTCAGGTAATCGAGAGCTATGGCTCTCTGCAGGTACGCGCCGTGCCGCTGCCGGGTGGATTGCTCTGCGAGCGGGGGCGTTTTGAGTGGAAGAATGATGATAAAGATATGCTTTGCAGCAGTGGCGAAATTCATGCGGTTTCTCGGCAAGACGTTATCGCGGCGACCGCCTCGTTAATGAACAAAGAAGGCCAGTGGGAGGAACTGGCGGAGGCTGACGTCATCCTCATGGTGGGTTCTTTCAAATCGTCGCAGGTCGGAGCTATCAAGGCCCGAACCGCCGCAGCCGGGGGAGCTAAATTGATAATCATCAGCCCGGAACACACCCTGGCCGATGACACTGCATTCCAAAAGATATCAATTGTTGATAATAATGATTTGTGGCGGGAGGTCCTGGCGGCAATACTCATGAATGGCTGGTATTCATCAGAGTTTAAGCAGAATCATGCCACCCGCTTATCCAGTATGGCCAGCGAGTTTGAAGGGTTGGCCATCAGGGAACAGGCTGTACAATTGGCTGAGACCTACACCAGAGCCGGGAAATCCATGATCCTGGTGGACGGTTATCGTGTTGACAGCGAAGAGTTAGGTCTCATTGCTGAATTGATCCTGATGACTGAACCCGCGGAACCAGTTGGCCGGATCATAGTTGTTACGGCCGGTGCCAAATAAAATGTTTCTAACAGAAGGAATTTAACATCCTTGTGAAGAAATTGTGAAAACGATAGCAAATTCATTGGAATTATAGGAGGTTTGGTAATGCAAGGTGAAAAAATTACGGTAGAAAACGGGGAACTCCGGGTTCCTGATCACCCGATTATACCCTTTATCATAGGCGATGGAACCGGACCTGATATCTGGGCTGCAGCATCCAGGGTCCTGGAAGCTGCCGTTGCAAAGGCCTATCAGGGTTGTAAATCTATCGTTTGGAAGGAAGCATTGGCCGGTGAAAAAGCCTTTAACCTGACTGGGGATTGGCTGCCCCAGGAAACCTTTGAGGTAATCCGCGAATATATTATCGCCATTAAAGGACCTCTGACGACTCCTATCGGCGGAGGTATACGTTCCCTGAACGTGGCACTGCGGCAGGAGTTGGATCTCTATACCTGTTTGCGCCCGGTCAGGTATTTTGCCGGAGTTCCTTCTCCGGTAAAACAGCCGGAAAAGGTAGATATAGTCATATTCCGGGAAAATACCGAGGATATCTACGCCGGCATCGAATATGCCAGCGGAACTGAAGAAGTAAAGAAACTCATCGCCTTTCTCCAGGATGAGATGGGGGTCACCAAGATACGCTTCCCGGAAACCTCCGGTATCGGCATCAAACCAGTATCGGCAGACGGAACCAAAAGACTGGTGAGAGCTGCCCTGAATTACGCTATAAAGAACGGACGCAAGAGTGTCACCTTTGTACACAAGGGAAATATTATGAAATATACCGAAGGCGCCTTCCGCAACTGGGGATATGAGTTGGCGGAAACCGAATTTGCCGAACAGGTCTTTACCTGGGATCAATATGACCGGATTAAAGAAGCAGAGGGAGAAGCTGCCGCTGATAAGGCTCAGAAGGCAGCCCTGGCTGCCGGCAAGATCTTGGTCAAGGATGCCATTGCCGATATATTTCTGCAACAGATACTGACTCGTCCCGATGAGTTCGATGTGGTGGCCACCTTGAATCTAAATGGTGACTATGCTTCTGACGCTCTGGCAGCGCAGGTTGGCGGTATCGGCATTGCTCCGGGGGCCAATATCAATTACGTGACCGGGCATGCCATCTTTGAAGCGACTCATGGCACCGCCCCCAAGTATGCAGGATTGGACAAGGTGAATCCATCCTCAGTCATCCTTTCCGGTGAGATGATGCTTCGTCATCTGAACTGGAACGAAGCGGCTGATCTGATTATCAATGCAATGGAGAAGACTATAGCCAGCAAGGTGGTAACCTACGATTTTGCCAGGCTGATGGAAGGAGCCGCCGAGGTTAAATGCTCAGCTTTTGCGGATGCTCTGATCAACAACATGTAGGGTATACAATATATTTGGTCATAATGTATTGTTTTCTTGGCTGAGTGTTAATAAAATAGTAAATGTCAAAGATAATATAATAGTGAATTTGGGCAAAGGGGGCCCGGTATAGTCAGAGAATCTGCTTATGACTTTATCGTGCCTCCTTTTTTCTGTGAGGTGATGAGATTTGTGCCTAGAGCTACAATAATTGTTGCAGACAGCAAGGATAGCAGCCGTCGGCTGATTCGGGACATTCTACAGCGTTCTGCTTACCAGGTGGTAGCAGAAACCAAGAACCTCCCGGAGACTCTACGCAAGTGCCGTACCTTTTACCCCGACCTTTTGATTATTGATGGAGCACTGGAGGGAGGAAGCGTAACTGAACTGGCTGGCATAGTAGAGGGAGATAACCTGGCCAGGGTCTTGATCCTGACCGGTGAGAAGGATGGGCATTTGCGGAGAGATTATGCCCATGTAGACAAGCCGGTCAGCGAGGAAACATTGTTGTCGGTAGTCGAGGTCTGTTTGTTCTACAAACAACAGGTGGAAAATATGCAAAAGGAACTTGAAAAGATGCGGGAGGAGATAAACACAAGAAAGTTGGTAGAGCAAGCCAAGGGGATATTGATGAAGACATTGGGCATTGAAGAAAATGATGCATACCGGCGAATTCAGAAGGAGAGCATGAATCGGGGCCTTAACAAAAAAGAGGTAGCCCGAGCCATAATCATCGCTTTTGAAAACGAAGCAAACTAAACCAGATGTCTAAGCCATGGAAGACAATAATAATATGGGAGGAATAGAAATGGCAAACAACAAGCAAAAGAAAGTCATCTTGGAAAGGGTTAAAGAAGAAGAGATAAGATTTATTAGGCTTCAATTTACCGACATAATGGGAGTTATGAAGAATGTGGCCATTCCGTCCAGCCAGCTTGAGAAGGCCCTCGATGGTGAACTTATGTTCGACGGTTCATCGATTCATGGATTTGCTGAAATATCTGAATCCGATATGTATTTGGTTCCCGACCCCAATACATTTGTGGTTTTCCCCTGGCGGGGAGGCACAGGTAAAGTGGCACGCTTGATCTGTGACGTAGCTAATCCGGACGGAACCCCCTTTGAAGGTTGCCCGCGCACCAATCTGAAGCGGGTTTTAAAAGAAGCCCAAGCTATGGGATATACCATGCAGGTTGGTCCGGAAGCCGAGTTTTTCCTGTTCCTGTCCGATGAGAACGGAAGGGCAACTACCAATACGCAGGATGATGCAGGTTATTTTGACCTGGCACCGGTAGACCTGGGCGAGAATGCCCGCCGGGATATGGATATGACCCTGGAGGAGATGGGCTTCGAAATCGAGGCGTCCCATCATGAGGTGGCACCCGGACAGCATGAAATCGATTTCAAATATGGCGACGCTCTGAGTATTGCTGATGCCATCATGACCTTCAAGCTGACGGTAAGATCGATCGCTCAGCGTCATGGACTACATGCCTCATTTATGCCCAAACCGATTTACGGTATCAACGGTTCCGGGATGCATTGCCATCAATCCCTGTTTATCGAAGGCAAGAATGCCTTTTATGATCCGGAAGGAGAAGACCAGCTCAGCGATCTGGCTCGTTATTACATGGGCGGTATCCTAAAACACGCCAGGGCATTGAGTGCGGTTACCAATCCTACTGTCAACTCCTATAAGAGATTGGTACCCGGTTATGAAGCTCCGGTTTACCTGGCTTGGTCTGGAAAGAACCGCAGTTGCTTGATCAGGGTCCCCGCCAAGAGAGGTATGAGCACCCGCATCGAGGTCCGGAATCCCGACCCCAGCTGCAATCCCTATCTGGCAATGGCCGTAATGTTGAAGGCAGGACTGGATGGTATAAAGAACAAGATCAACCCACCGGTGTCGGTTGACCGCAACATCTACAAGATGGATGCTGAAGAACGCAAGGCGATGAATATCGAGAGTCTTCCCGGTGATCTGCTGGAGGCACTTCACGAACTGGAAAAGAATGAAATAGTTAAGAGCGCTTTGGGTGATCACATTTATGAGAAATTGGTGGAAGGCCGCATGGAAGAATGGAAAGAGTATACCATGCAAGTAACGCCCTGGGAAGTAAAACAGTATCTGACCAGATTCTAAGTATGCAGATAATAAAACGGGGGTATTTATACCTCCGTTTTATTATGCCTGACAAAAAAAGTTTTTTAAGACATGAAGATCCCAAGACCCGCAATAAATATGATGGTAGTCAGTACGCGAATAATTAGATGTTGGGGCGTCTTATTGCGTAAAACACGATTGCCAAACTGTTTATTGGTGAGGGTGTATACATTATTTCCGGAGGTTTCCTCTTGTTTTTTATTTCATTGCCCACTATAATATCTTAGGTTTGAAAGCGGGGTTTGGTTAATAAGGTGGGGAGGTACATGGAGATGAGTCGCAAGGGTTATCTGGTAATGGAGAATGGACGGGTCTACAACGGAGAAATAACCGGTTATAATCTGCCGGTATCCGGAGAAGCGGTTTTCAATACCAGCATGAACGGATATCAGGAGATTATTACCGACCCTTCATATGCCGGGCAGATACTGGTACTTACCTATCCCCAGATCGGCAACTATGGTTTCGGCGACTATGGTTTTGAGGCGGAAAAGCCGGCCTTGCAGGGATTGGTGGTTCGAGAGGCCTCGGTACTCAATGGGCACTATCAGAGCAAGTGGGGCTTTAACGAGTTTATGGAGCGCTATGGGGTGAGCTGTCTGACCGGTGTAGATACCAGGTCCATCACCAGGGCTTTGCGGACTGAGGGGAATATGGGCGCAGTCATCTCCGACAGTCTTGATGATATGGATTACCTGCTTGGCCTGGCCCGTGCGGGCACCAAAATGCTGGAAGATGAGAACCTGGTGCCCGGAGTCAGTACAAAAACTGTCAAAATGTTGGGCGAAGGCAGACGGCAATTGGTGCTGTGGGATTTTGGCTGTAAGCAAAACATTATCGATTCACTGTTGCGGCGCGACTGCCGGGTGGTCTGTGTTCCGGCCCGGACTACGGCGGAAGAGATAATGTCGTTTGCTCCCGATGGAATAGTCCTTTCCAATGGACCGGGAGACCCGGCCGTGTGCTCTTATGCGGTTAAAGAACTGAAGAAGGTATTGGATCAGACCCCGATCTTTGGCATCTGCTTGGGACACCAGCTACTGGCAACCGCGTTGGGAGGCAGCACTTTCAAGCTTCGTTTCGGACACCGTGGGGGCAATCACAGTGTTCGCGACAGCATCAATGGCAAGTGCTATATTACTTCACAGAACCATGGCTATGCGGTAGACCGCGATTCTCTAATCGGTACTGGAGCAGTGGTGCGCTTTGAGAATCTCACTGATAATACCATCGAAGGGATATTTCACCCCGGGCTTCCGCTGATGTCGGTCCAGTTTCACCCGGAGGCTTCGCCCGGGCCCCAGGAGACCGCTTTCTTATTTGATGAATTTATAGAGATGGTCAACACAAACCCCAGTAATTAGCAAACAATATACTATATGATCATAAGCAATACCCAACCAGGGGTATTGCTTTTTAGTCTGCCATGATGAGAAGAAATACCATAAGATAAAAGGACAAGATGCGGTAATGACCAGGGATATATGATATAATTGCTGGCAGGTGATTAGGGGGAGGAATGAATTTGAGGCGGAAATATTGTTTGAGCTTGCTGTTGATTTTGGCTATTTTTGTCGCTGCCGGATGCGGCGCATCGGGTTCGGACCAAAAGAGCAAGGTCATTGGCAGTGTCAATGGTGATGAGATCACCCAGGCTGAATTAGATAACAGCTACAAAATTATTTCAATGTATTATGACCAGCAGATGGCACAAATGACTAGCAACCAGTCAAGCAATTCAGGCATTAAGATTAGTTCAGTGAAACCTCCCCAGGTTGTAGAACAGCTTAAGGAAAAGGCCTGGGAGGATGTGGTGAACAAGAAGCTTATCCTGCAAGCTGCTCCCCAGGAAGGCATAGAGATGCCAGACAAAGAACTTGATCAGATAACCAATAGTGATCAGTATAAGAAATTTGTCAAGGCAAATAAGCTGGAGGGGGAGGCTTACCGGGAATCCCTCAAGGCGCAGTATCTTTACAATGGTCTGCAGGAAAAGATCAGCAAGCAGGCAGAGGTCAGCGACCAGGAGATAACGGATTATTACAATGCCCACCGTAGTGAATATCAGGAAGCGGGAGGCGTCGAGACCTATCATATACTGGTGGATGATGAGAAACTGGCCAATGAAATCCTGGCTAAGTTAAAGAATGGTGAAGATTTTGCTACTCTGGCCCAAAAATACTCTACCTGTCCCAGCAAAAAACAGGGAGGGTATCTGGGGTTAGGTAATAAGGATATGAACTGGGACGAGACCTTTAAGGCCGCAGCGTTGGCCCTGAAACCGGGTGAAATGACACGGAAGCCGGTCCATAGCCAGTTTGGCTACCACATCATTAAAGCCGGATCGGAAAAGCCAGGTTCAATCCGTTCCCTGCAGGATTCTCGTAATCAAATATCCATGACCCTGCAGAAGCAAAAGGAAGCAGAAGCTTTTAACAAATATCTCGAAGCTTTGGAGAAAAAGGCAGTTATAAAGGATTTGCGGCCTAAAAGCACAACGCAGACAGACAGCGCAAAACCGAATACCAGCAAGTAGACTTACTGGTTGAGTATAACTCAATTGGGGCCGATGTATATTGAAGGACATCGGTCCTTTTTATATTGATCTGGTCTGCTCAACTTTCGCAGTAAGCACATACTGAGCAGCATTGAAACCAAGACGGGGGAAATAAGGGGACCGGAATGGACGCAGGCGGCTGCGCCGCACGCATAATAATTAAGATTAACGCAGTTTTTATTAGAATTTCAATGGGAAATATCTGCGTTTCCCTTGCCAGTGTTACGCTTAACGGGCAACTGCGAAAGTTGAGTGTTTAATAGTTACAATCCAAGACACAAATATTTGAAGCGGGCGCTGAATATGCTATGATTGATAATGATAATCATCTAAGAGGCGGAATCATGGTAGGGCGATTTATATACGACAAATTGGAACAGAGCAGATATAAACTTACCAGTCAGCGAGCCACGGTACTTGATGTAATGATGGACAACCGGGGCAGGCATCTGAGCGCTGATGAGGTTTTTTTCGCGGCGAAATCCCGGCTCCCTAATATCGGGATCGCTACGGTATACCGTACTCTGGAGAAGTTGGCCAGTCTGGAAATTCTGCATAAGACGGTTTTCGATCAGGGTAAATACCGATATGAACTCTGTGATGAAAACGCTCACCACCATCACCATATTATCTGTCTTTCCTGCAAAAGCATAATCGAGATGCAGGACGATCTTCTGAACAGCCTGGAAAAGCATTTGGAGAAGCAGGGATATAGGATAATAGATCATGAGCTCAAACTCTATGCCTATTGTCCGGAATGTTTGCAGAAGAGACAGGAAGACAGAATACCTGATTAAACCAGGAAACCATTTCGCAGTACTGCATCATCAGAACCAGGTGGTTATGATTATCGTGGTCGCTGATGCTGCAGAGATAGCCACAAACCTAAAAACCCGGGGCGTAATTATTAGACATATAACCTGTCGTTATGATAAAATGGACAAAACCATCATGGATACTGACTTAAAATGCAAGATTATGGAGGGCGGTTTATGTTAAGGCTGAAAAACGTCAGTATGGCGGTTGGTGATAACGAAGGCGATATCCGGGAGATCATCACCGATATCAACCTGGATTTCCACCCCGGCAAACTCTACGCAATAACTGGTCCCAATGGCGGAGGCAAGACCACTATTGCCAAGGTGATCATGGGTATATACCAACACAACAGCGGACAGGTACTTCTCGATGGTGAAGATATCAGCGCCTTGTCTGTCAGTGATAGGGCTAAAAGAGGGATTGCTTACGCATTTCAACAACCTCCCCGCTTCAAGGGACTGACTATCCCTGACCTGCTTACTATTGCCAGCCCGGGTCTCGATCAGGTGGGGATACGTAAAAGTCTGCGTGATGTGGGGTTGTGCCCGGAAGATTATTTTGAACGGGATGTGGGCCCGGGTCTGTCCGGGGGCGAGATGAAGCGTATAGAAATCGCTCAGGTTCTCGCCCGGGATGCGCGGGTCAGCATCTTCGACGAACCTGAAGCCGGAGTTGACTTGTGGACCATACAGCGCTTGATCGGGTTGATCATTGCCAAGTATCAGAACAGCCCCAAATCCACCGCAGTTATCATCACCCATAATGAAAGGGTGCTGCCCATATGTGATGAGATTATCGTAGTCAATGGCGGCAGGATCGAAAGACAGGGCAGTGGAGCGGAAATCTGGCCGCTTATCAAAGATGATATAGAATGCAAGGTTAAAATGCAGTGCCGGGGGGAAATAGGCTATGAATTTTAAGGCTGAAGATATGAAACTGATCAGTACTATTACTGATCTGAAAGAAATACCATCAGGAGCACTCAATATCAGAGTCGACGGCAAGGCAGTTATACGCAATTCTTCGCCGAACATATCGGTGGGACCCAATGAAGACGGTACCGGTCTTAAGGTCGAAGTAAAGGCGGGTACTAAAAATGAGACGGTGCATGTCCCGGTCATCGTTACCCAGGCCGGATTCAAAGACAAGGTCTACAATACCTTTATCATCAACGAAGATGCCGATATAACAATTGTAGCCGGCTGTGGCATCCATAACGACAGCCATGCCGATTCCGGACATGATGGCATCCACACCATTATCGTTAAAAAGGGCTCGCATATGAAGTATGTGGAGAAACACTATGGCGAGGGCAGCGGTCGGGGTAAAAAGATCCTCAATCCCACTACTGACATTACCGTCGAGAGCGGCGCAAGTGCTGAAATGGAACTGGTGCAGATAGCTGGGGTCGATGATACTTTACGCTCAACGATAGCCCGCATACAAGAACACGGCAGCTTGAAGATCACTGAGCGGCTGATGACGCATGGTGAACAGAATGCCGAGTCAATAATCGATGTATATCTGGAGGGAGCTGACAGCAACGCCCAGATTCTCTCCCGCGCGGTAGCTCGGGACAAGTCCAGACAGGTCTTCAAGGCAGCGCTCATCGGTCAGGCTGAAGCTCTGGGCCACCTGGAGTGTGATGCAATAATCATGGATCAGGCTAAGATCCAGTCAATTCCTCAATTGGTAGCTGAGGATGCTCGGGCGGTGTTGACCCACGAGGCGGCGATCGGGAAGATCGCCGGCGAACAGCTGGTCAAATTAATGTCCCTGGGTCTTAGTGAAGAAGAAGCCGTAAACACCATAATCGAAGGGTTCATGAAATAGAGCAGGTGAACGGATTAGACGCAGATTTACGCAGATAAGTATGATTGACGCAGATGGAGTTACGGTAGTGACGAATTTGTGTATATCAGTGGTTAATTAAATTATCCCGGGGGTGTAATGATGAATATCAACCTGTTCAGAACCTTTATCCGCGTGGTTGAGACCCAGAATTTATCACGGACTGCAGACGAGTTTGGTCTGTCCCAGCCGGCCATTACCAAACAGATCCAGGCTCTTGAGGATATGTATGGGGTTTTACTGCTGGAAAGGTCTGGCCGCCGTCTCAAGACCACCGAGGCGGGTGAAGTCCTGTATAATTGTGCCCGGGAGATAGTTCGGGCTGTGGAAAAAACCGAGAAAGAAATGGTCAATCTGGCCGATAGCAATAAGGGAACGCTAGCCCTGGGAGCCAGCAACATACCCGGCGAATACATCCTGCCCAAACTGATCAAGGACTTTAAGGATATCTATCCGCATATCAGCATAACCATGGATATTGCCGACACCGAAAAAATATTGAACAAAGTGACAGAGCGTGAGCTGGATGTCGGGATAGTGGGCGGCTGGGTGAGCAATCGAAAAATTGAGGGTTTTAAATGGCTTGAAGATGAGCTTGTTGCCCTGGTGCCGGCTAATCATCGCCTGGCCAAGGATGGCAGTGTAAGTTTGCAGGATCTGGCCGGAGAGAGATGGATTTTCCGGGAAAAGGGTTCCGGGACCAGGAAAGCCACGGAGGACCTGCTGGCTCTTCATCGCATTCGTAAGGAAGACATAAATGTTTACATGGAAGCCGGGAGTACAGAAGCAGTACTGGCTAGTGTTGAGTCTGGCATGGGGATCACTATAATGTCACGCTGGGCCGTTAAAAAAATTGACCCCCATCGTAAACTGATGGGACTTAATATAAGCGATTCAGGGGCATCCCGGTTTTTCTATGTGGTGTATCCGCGTCAAAAGGCGCGGCGCAAATCGGTGGAGAGCTTTTTGGAGTTTGTTCAGAACTATAAGATATAAAACTTATATTACGGATATCAGCCGGCATAACCCATTTTTATTGAGATTTGACGGGCACAGTCTTTTAATACTGGTGCCAACTGGTTGTTAAGAAATGGTGCGGTCATGCGCATGCTGGGCCCGGATACACTCAAAGCCGCAACTACTTTGCCTTCGCGGTTCTTAATTGGGGCTGCCACACAGCCGACCCCGTCGTCACGTTCACCCAGATCAAGGGCGTAGCCATCACGTCTTACTCTCTCCAACTCGGCGATCAGGATGGCCGGATCGGTGATAGTATTGCTGGTGAAGGCCAGCAAATCAGTAATATTCAAGTATCTGTTCAGTTCGTCCTCATTCAATCCAGCCAGAAGAACCTTGCCTGACCCAGTGCAGTATGCCGGCCCACGATTGCCTACCCGCGCAAACATCCGGACAATAACTATATTATTGGATTCCAACTGGTCGATATAGACCACATCACCATGATCCAATATAGCCAGGTTAACTGTCTCATTATATCGATCCAGCAGATCCTGCATGACTGGACGGGCCAGTTCGTTTATATCCAGAGCGTAGGTTGCCGCCTTGCCAATAGAATATAGCTTCATGCCCAACTTATAACAGCTGCGATCATCCTGTTCTACAAAACCATGTTTTAGCAGGGTAGCCAACAGCCGGTGCACTGTACTGGGGTTGAGTTCTACTCTCTGAGCAAGTTCTCTCAGATGCAAAGGCTGCGATGCATCAGCCAGGGCCTCCAGTATATTTAGTGCACGGTCCAATGATTGCACTGATTTACCGCTTCCCTCAATGCCAGGGGAATCGTAATCTTCATATGACTGCCGCATTAAGCTATCAAATCCTTCCTTATGAGCGGGGTATGTAAAACAGCAGAAGGTTTGCAAAAGAGTTATTTATACTTTGACTACATAAAATGTGGAAATGGACACCAGCCTGGCCGGTGCCCATTTCCAGAATACTTAGAACAACCGGAAGGCTGGCTTAGACAATGCCTTGAGCCATCATCGCATCGGCTACCTTGAGGAAACCGGCGATATTTGCGCCTACTACCAGGTTATCTTCGAAACCATATTCCTTGGCGGCGGCACTGGCGTTCTTATAGATGTTGACCATGATGTCTTTCAGTTTGGCATCTACTTCTTCAAAGCTCCAGGAATAGCGCATGCTGTTCTGAGACATTTCCAGAGCGGAGGTGGCTACGCCGCCAGCATTGGCTGCTTTACCCGGAGCAAACATGACCTTGTTGGCCTGGAGCACTTTGACGGCTTCCGGAGTACAAGGCATATTGGCGCCCTCGGCAACTGCGAAGCAGCCATTGGCAACCAGGGCCTTGGCATCGGCTTCATCCAATTCGTTTTGGGTAGCGCAGGGCAGAGCGATGTCGCACTTGACGTTCCAGATGCCCGTGCCTTCGAAGTATTCAGCAGTGGGATGATCCTTGATATAATCCTTGATGCGGCCTCTCTCGACTTCCTTGATCCGTTTTACGGTGTCGAGCTTGATGCCGTCCATGTCGACGATATATCCATTGGAATCACTCAGAGCAACAACCTTGCCGCCCAGTTGAGTTACCTTTTCAGTAGCATAAATGGCAACGTTGCCGGAACCGGATATTACAACAGTGGTGCCTTTGAAGGACTTGCCCTTGTCCTGGATCATGGCATCTACCAGGTAGGTCAGACCATAGCCGGTGGCTTCAGTTCTAGCCAGGCTGCCGCCCCAGGTCAGGCCTTTGCCGGTGAGAACTCCCTCATAGATGTTTTTGAGTTTCTTGTACTGGCCAAACATAAAGCCGATTTCACGGCCGCCCGTACCGATGTCACCAGCAGGAACGTCAGTATCCTGACCAATGTGACGGGAGAGTTCAGTCATAAAGCTCTGGCAGAATCTCATAACTTCAGCATCGGACTTGCCCTTGGGGTCAAAATCGCTGCCGCCCTTGGCTCCGCCGATGGGGAGACCGGTCAGGGAATTCTTGAAGATCTGTTCAAAGCCGAGGAACTTGATGATGCCAGGATATACGGTAGGATGCAGTCTGAGGCCGCCTTTGTAAGGACCGATAGCACTGTTGAATTGGTAGCGCATACCACGGTTCACTTGAACCTTGCCTTTGTCATCCACCCAAGTTACCCGGAAGGTGACAGACCTTTCCGGTTCTACGATTCTTTCCAGCAAACCGGCCTTTTCGAACTCGGGATGCCTTTCCAGAACCGGCTCCAGGGATTCCAGAACCTCTTTAACTGCTTGGTGGAATTCAGGTTCATTGGGGTTCCTGTCGATTACTGTTTGCATAACATTCTGTACATATGACATTAGTGTTTCCCATCCCTTCATTGAGATTGTGTTGGGTTGATTTTCAAGGACGTTTCACATTGTGAAACGTCCTTCCAAAAGCATCCCACGTGTAAATTATATTATTCACATATTTTCAATGTCAACGGAATAAACACAAAAAAGCCCGATAATTCGGCAAGAACACATAATATTGTATACAATACATCCGGGAGATTCATAATGGAATCATATCGAGATAAAAAAATACTAAATATCGCTAATAGCTTTAAATGGAGCAAATCCAAGGATAATCATGGTTTGTTCTTGAAATTGAGCATGATTTGGATATAATTAATCTGTTGTCCATGAAAATATCTGGAGGTGTTATACTTGTTACCATTACCCAGGAAGTTTTTCCTCACCGCGGCGACCAGCGAAGGAAAGAGTGAATTGACCGCCTTTGACGGTGCATTGCTCAATGCCCGGGTGGGAAATACCAATCTGATTAGAGTCAGCAGCATACTGCCTCCAGGTTGTGAATATGAACCCGACCTGGTGATTCCGCCTGGATCATTGCTGCCAATTGCCTATGGTTATATTGTCAGTGCAAATCCTGGAGAGAAGATTGCCGCCGCCGTTGGAGTCGGCATAAAAAAAGACAGTTTCGGGGTCATTATGGAATTCGAGGGAGTATGCAGCCAGGAAGAGGCCGTAGAAAAGGTGACCGCCATGGTGGAGGAAGCTTTCCAGATACGTAATCTGGAATTGGATGAAATCAAAGTGGCCTCCTGTGAACATGTGGTCCGTGAGATTGGCTGCGCCTTTGCTGCGGTTCCATTATGGTACTAGAAAACAGAGAAAATAATCACTTGCTATTGATTTAGGAAGTCAACCTTCCTCGAATGATTGGATTAAGGAGGAGTCAGCTTGGAACTTTGGGTTACCGAGTATCAAACCCCGGCCCTGGGTTTTAGTTGCAGGATCACTGAGACACTGAGAACTGAACAGACTGAGTTTCAACATCTGTCGGTGGTGGTGACCGAGCAATTCGGCCGGATGCTCTTGCTGGACGGCATGGTTCAGACCACTGAAAAGGACGAATTTGTTTATCACGAGATGATCAGCCTGGTGGCGTTGAATTCTCATCCGAATCCGGAAAATGTACTGATCATCGGCGGCGGCGATGGCGGGAGTCTGCGGGAGGTAGTCCGGCATCCGGCCGTCAAGCGCGGTGTGCTGGTAGAGATCGATGACCGGGTAGTCCAGGCCGCCCGTGATTTCTTCCCGGCTCTCTCCTGCTCCTTTAACGAACCGGGAGCGGAGGTAGTTATCGCTGACGGCATCCAGTACGTAAAGGATCACCCCAATACCTTTGATGTCATACTGGTCGATTCCACGGAACCGGTAGGACCGGCGGTGGAATTATTCTCAGCCGCTTTTTACCAGGACTGTTTTAATGCCCTGAAAGAGGACGGCATGCTGGTAGTCCAGAGCGAGTCGCCCTTTTTCAATGATAATGTAATCAAGATGGCCTATGGTGGGATCGGCCAGTTCTTTCCCATCACCAAGCTTTATCTGGCCAACATTCCAACCTATCCCAGCGGCTTGTGGAGTTTTACCGTGGGGTCCAAGGTCCATGATCCGGAGTCTCTGAAAGCGAAAAACGTAAATACCGGCCGTTATTATACCCCTGAGCTGCACCAGGCTGCCTTTAAGCTGCCAGGCTTTGTGCAGAATATCTTGAAAGGTGAATAATATGGACTATCCTTTGGACTATCTTGAGGCCAGAGCTTCTTTTATGGCCAGTTCCAGTGATATAGAATGCTGTGCCAAGCTTATCCTGGGGGTGCCTATGGATACTACCACCAGTTTTCGGCCGGGGACCCGTCTGGCCCCTTATCGGGTGCGGGAGGTATCAGTAGGAATCGAGGAATACAGTATTTATCAGGATAGCTCATTGGAGGAGATAGAATTTGCTGATGCTGGTGATATAGTATTGCCCTTTGGCAATGTTACGGGAAGTCTGCGGCGCATAAATCAGATAGCCTCAATATTGCTTGATCAAGGCAAGCAGTTATTCTCGATCGGCGGCGAACATCTGGTTTCTTTGCCGCTGATTCAAGCATATCATCGCCGCTATCCAGAACTGGTAGTGATACAGATGGATGCACATGCCGATCTGCGCGAGGGATATCTGGGCGATGCCCTGTCCCATGCCTCGGTGATGCGGCATGTGGTGGAAGAGCTGGGAGATAAGCGCTTGTTTCAGCTGGGCATCCGTTCCGGTACCCGGGAGGAACTGCTCTATGCCCGGGAGAAGACCCATCTCTACTTGGACCGCTTCCTGGATGCCCTGGAAGAGGTCAAGACCCTGGTCGGTTCACGACCGGTCTACCTGACCCTGGATATCGATGTCCTGGACCCGGCTTTTGCACCCGGCACCGGAACCCCGGAAGCAGGCGGGGTAAGCTCGCGGGATCTGCTGTTTGCGCTGCGCGAACTGGCCGAACTGCAGATAGTCGGCTTTGACATGGTGGAGATCTCACCCCCCTATGAACTGGGTGATAACACCTCAATCCTTGGCGCCAAAATACTCCGTGAAGCATTGCTGGCATATTAGTAGGACAATCAACCACAGATAGACAAAGATTATCATGGAACCGGGTGGCCTTTTCAGACCACCCGGTTTTATGATTTAGTAGTTTTCGGCGGCTACTTCGTAGTAGTCTCTGGGGTGGGCGCAGGCGGGGCACTTCTCGGGGGGCTCGGTGCCTTCATGGACATAACCGCAGTTGCGGCATCTCCATTTGACTGGCTGGGCCTTTTTGAATACGGTCTTGTTGGTGATATTGGCCAGCAGCTTGCGATATCTCTTTTCGTGTTCTTCCTCCACTTCGCCGACTTCTTTGAAGATATCGGCTATCTCAGTGAAGCCTTCTTCCCGGGCTATCTTCTCAAATTCCGGGTACATCTTGGTGTGTTCTTCGTTTTCACCCAGAGCTGCGGCCAGCAGGTTTTCCTCGGTGGTGGGGACCTGGCCGCCATTGAGGATCTTGAAATACAGTTTGGCATGTTCCTTTTCATTCTCCGCCGTCTCCAGGAAGATGGCTGAGATCTGTTTGAAGCCTTCCTTATCGGCCTGGCTGGCAAAATAGGTATATTTATTGCGGGCCTGTGATTCGCCCGCAAAGGCGGCCAGCAGGTTCTGTTCGGTCTTTGATCCCTTTAATTCCATCTAAGATACCTCCCCCAATTAAATTTCTATTAAACACCCGGGACTGCAATACGTTTGGCGCCGGTGGTTAGAGAAATAAGAAGCCACCACAGCAGGTTTTTTCAACAAACTCTGACCACCGTTGGGGCCTTTGGAGTCCGGGGGGTCAATATGCAGTTATTCCATGCGGATAAGCGATGACTTGGTTCGTACCAGTTATACGATTGAAGGTCAAATAGTTCTCCAAGTTCTCCAGAACCGTATCCAACTGGGCGGGATCATCCAAAGTGACTTCAAATGTAGCCAGATTAGCCGGCATCCAGTTCAACAAGCGCAGCTCTTCCAGTCCTTCATCCAGGAACTCCAGGTCGGTCAGGGGCATGGCAAAGGGTGCCCGCGTCTTGCTCTTGATGTGAGCCTCCATTTTAGCGATAAAGGCCTTTAGTTTATCTTCATGTTCTTCGGTTATGGCATATTGAAAGAGAACATCATAGAGGTGTTGGACTACCTTTACTGATGCCACATTGGGCAGCAAAAGATACTCCTTCTGTTCGATAAAGACCAATTTGAATGCGGGGATTTCCTGCATTTAATCAACTCCTTCATTTCTATCTGGATTAAATTGTTGTTGCATAAATTTTAATGGTTTGTATTGCCTTTTACAACAAAATCCCTCTTGGTTGAGGCTCCATATTGATTAAGCATAAAAAAAAGCTTCATCAATATAGTATCCAATAATGCTAAAATATCTACGTAACCTTGATCAGGAAAGGGGAACTGCTATATGCCGGACCGACACAGGTATGATAACCGAGTTGATTTCCGCCGCCGGGATCAGAAAGACCGGAAAATCGAGTGGCAGCGAACCAAAAACAATCTGCTAGGTATACTGGTTGCCATAATCGTCATTGCCTTCGCCTTTGACCTCGGCGGCATCGCCACCTCCGTGGCCAACTACCTCTTCCGGGGTTGATTTAATAAACGCAGAAGGACTTAAGGAGTTACGATAGACGCAGATTTACGCTGATTTTATATGATTATCGCTGTTCCTTTAACAAGCATTCATTATATTGCTTGGCCTATGGCCCAAAATCTTATACTTGATTTGATTTTTCTTAATAGATCTCAAAGTATATAAATATAATCAAACCGGTTGGATAAGCAGCTTTAAAAAATTCAACGTAAATCATATAGATCTGCGTTAATCTGCGTCCATTCCGTCTATTCCAGTCCTTGGCCATCTATTTGCCGAAGTAGTCGATCTCCATTACGTCTCTTACTTCGCGCATGGTTTCTCCCGCCACCGCTCTGGCCCTTTGGGTGCCGCTGATCAGGATATCCTTGATATCACTGTCGCTAAATTTCTCCCGACGTTCCCGCATAGGCTCCAACAGCGCATTTAACTTGGCTGCCATATTCTTTTTGCACTCCACACAGCCTATGGTCCCCTGACGGCAGGCTGGTTCTATTTCTGATACTTCAGAAGCGTTGAAAACCTTGTGATACTCAAAAATAGTACAGATTTCCGGGTGTCCGGGATCAGTCTTGTGGATGCGGGCCGGGTCAGTCACTGCGTTCCTTACCTTTTCCTGCACCGTTTTCGCGCTGTCTGACAGGTATATTGCATTGCCCAGGCTCTTGCTCATCTTGGCCTTGCCATCCAGGCCAACCAACCGGGGCACTTCGCCGACCAGGGCTTCCGGTTCAACCAGAACCGGGCGGTACAATTCATTGAAACGGCGTACTACTTTTCGGGCCAGTTCGATATGAGGCACCTGATCTTCACCGACCGGTACCAGGTGAGCCTTGAATATGCTGATATCAGCCGCCTGACTCAGGGGATATCCCAGGAATCCGTAAGTCATTTCCTTGAATCCGTGCTGAGCGGCCTCGGTCTTCACAGTTGGATTGTGCCTCAGCACATTGACCATGGTGAACATAGAGTAATACATGGTTAATTCGTGGATTTCAGGGATCATGCTTTGAATACAAATGGTAGATACATCAGGGTTCAATCCTGCAGCCAGGTAATCGCTGGTTATTTGAAGAATATCCCGGCGCAGGTTCTCATCCTTGTCCCAATGCGTGGTAAGGGCTTGTACGTCAGCTATCAGGATGTAGCTCTCATATTCTCCCTGCAGCATGACCCGATTGGCCAGGCTGCCCACGTAATGACCCAGGTGCAAAGCCCCGGTAGGACGGTCGCCGGTGAGTATTCTTTTTTTACCAGTTGACATTTACTTTTCATCCTCCGTTCAAAATTGTTAATATTAAAAACAAATCATTGGTTTGTATCGCCGCGTATTATATAATACTATTATTGCATAAAATATAAAGAGGGGTATTCTTTTTGCAAGTTATTCTAATACCCAAATTATCAAGAAGGAGTTATATGTAATGGCTGACTTGGACAACTTTCTCTGTTTTGGATTAAGGGCTGTGATGAAAAAGATCGACAAGCATCTCAGTACCAAACTCGAGCCCTTTGGAATAAGCATTCCACAATCCTTCATACTTTTATGTCTTGAGGCGGAAAATGGCCTCACGCTGAAGGAGATAGGCAATCGTACCCTGATTGACAGTTCTTCGATGACTGTTTTGGTAGATAAACTTGAAAAAGATCAATTGGTAGAGCGGCAGCTTGATCCCCAGGATCGCCGTGCTATCCGGGTTTTTATGACCCCTAAAGGGGAGGATATCGCCCGCAGTGTCGCTCAGGAGGGGACTAGTTTCAATAGTATGTTGTACGATTTGGTAGGTGAAGGCTACCAAAAAGAATTCGTACATGGGATCAAAAACATTGTAAATGGCCTGCCATAAATATGACCCTATCCAAAGGATAAGGCATACGAAAAACCCGTTAGTAAACGTCCAGTACGTTAAATTAACGGGTTTTAATATTTGCCGGGGGTCTCTTCTATATGCTGATACTGCCAGTGGTCAGCCATCATGATTATAGTATATACAAACAAAGAGGCGGCAGCAGTTATACCCGAGTCATTAAATATTATAGCAGCTACCGCGGCAACAATTAAGCCTTTAAGACCAGCATATATCATGGGAACTCTCAGTTTGAGCTGAGATATATTGATGCCGGGACGAAATACCCCGTAGCAGGCTGCCGCAACCCCCGCCAGTATAACCCAATTGACCACGGTAAAGTTCATAACCTTTAGCATCATCTGAATTTTTCTTATAATCAGGGAACCAAATTTCTGAGTTTCACCATGTAAGAGCATATTGACATTGCGGCCCAGATGCGATTGCATGGCCAATGGCTGCTGAAGGTCTATTATTGACATGACGGTCAACAGTAAGAAGGTGCCTACCAGGATGACGGCGGTCTTTTTTAGATCAAGCGGTTGATTGATGTAGCGCAGATAGGTATAACCCAGGGCGATAGCAGCCGTGATGGTGCCGCCGACGTTGATGCCGAAGCGGGGATAGGCATTTAGCAAGATTACCGCGACAAACAGTATAACTACCATGAGGCGGTTAAACCAGTTAGATAAATTCTGCAGCAGCATGGAGGCTAATATAATGGCCGATCCAATCAAAACCCCCATATATTCATTACCCAGTCCATAATAGCGGGAGCCCCGCATAATCCGATAGCTCATCATTGATTTCTCCAGCATCCCCAGGCTGAAAACCAGGTCCAGGGCAATGCAGAGTACTGTTAACAAAGCGAGCAATGCCAGGGCCTTACATCTCATAACTCGTGCCAGAAGAAGTACCAGAACTGTTATCAGGAGATTGCCAGCCAGGAAGAGAGGAACCAGATGCCAGGGCCGGGTAACGGTTATATTGGCTATGAGGAGAAGGTTCAGCGGAACTATAGCCACCGATAGAATAATATAATTACGCCATGAGTTGCCCTTTCCCTGCCAGGTTAAAACCATAGCCAGAACCAGCAGCAAAAACACCAGTGGAAAGATTATTCTTAAAAACCACTTTTGGTTGACATAGTTGGAGATGATTTCGAAATTGACTTTTTTAATATAGTTTAATTGATCAACCTTAGGAGTGGACTTAATAGAGTCCCCATAGTGGGGATGCAGGGAGCTGATTATGGAGTCCTTAATCACCAGACTGGATACGATTCCCTCGCGACGGGTGGATATTCCAGAGAGAATGCCGCTAAATCCAGGCTTTGCAATTATAAGCGGTGTAAGCAATTCCTCTTTTTCCAGCGCGGGCTGGTCCGGGGATGAACTTATTACATATATGGCGCTGTAGTGTTTTTGTTTCGTTATCTGACCTATACAAGTGTCAATCTGCTTCAAAAGATGGCTTTTCTCGCTGGCCAGTTGTGGTGGATAAAACAAGGTGTTCATCGCGTTCAGACGGGTCAGATCTCCAAATTCAATTATCAAAAGCCGGTCATCGAAGCGTCGGCTCTGTTCTGCGATTCCCTTATAATTGGACTGAAAACCCAGTCGAGACGACGGAAGGACCATTTCGCTGTCGATTTTGCCATGGTCAACCAGTCCGGAAGAGTTCATGGCCAGCAGGACGCCAGCCCGGGAATAGTATCCTGGCAAATCGGAATTGCCGATAACTCCGACTGAATCTCCGTAGGCCTGAAGCTGATCACCCAGTACTCCGGGTAGGACCAGATTGCGTTTGGCATTATTCTTTTTGATGGTTTCAATATCGCTTACCACCAGCTTATGTTCTCCGGGCCGGATACCGGTATTTCGGGTAAAGACCTCACCGGCTTTATCCATATTTACCGTTTCATCGGTCTGGAAATTGAGCGCGGCCCCGCCGCAAGATAATACACGGCTGCCAGCTGATATTGTGCAATAGGTATTCTCGGTATTTCTTTCCCCGGCACTGGGTGAATTGAGCAAACCTATCGCTCCTTGCTGCATTAACGAACACAGGTTGGGTGTGTTTTTCGGATCAATATCCGCCAGATTCATACGGTCAATCAGGCACACCAGCACCTGGTCCTGCCTGGATGATGCCGTTGCAGCCGGGGCCATAAAACTTATGAATATAATAATTGCCAGCAACAATGATAGTTTTTTCATGGTTCCTGTCGTCCTTGTCGTGCTGGGGGGGGATTATCTGTGCCAATAAGTATACAGCCTGTTATATAAAGAAGAATAAGAGCTGAAGCAATGACACCGGTGTCATTGAACACAAATAGGGCTAATGTTGAAAAAGCCAGAATGCGGTTGGATTGAGAAAGTATCGGATGGTTGTCAGCGAAGGACTGAAGCATATCCGGCTTTTTATGCTTAAAAAGCAGCAGAAATAGCAGAGTTAATATCAGAATAACGGTCCAGCTGGAATGAATCACGGTGCTGCCGAGTATGCCCAGCTTAGTAATTATTATGGAAAGAAACACCTGATAACCGCCGTTGAAGAGGCTGCTGATGGCCTTGCCAGCATGCGAAGGGTTGGCACTAAACCGGGCATCCAGTTCCGCTACGAACAGAACAGCGCAGACTGCCATCACACCGATAAAGAACAATCGCTTGAAGGTGACTTTGGTGTTGGTTATTGTTACGATAAACATTCCCAGGGCCGCCAATGCGGTGATGAGCCCGCCGACATTGGCACCCACTTCCGGAGCACCTATGGCGAAAGCGGCTACTGAAAGCGGAATCACCCCAAGCAGCATCTTAATTACGGGCTTGGCTTTAATCCGATTTAACAACAGCATAGTGGCTATGACGGTAGTCGCCACCAGTACTCCCATATAATCGTTGCCGATACCATAGAATCGGCCACCGGCAATAGTATCTGAACCCAATGGTGAAAACAGCATCCAGGGGGACCCCCTAAAACAATCAATGAGTATAAGCATACTGGTTGACAGCGAGAGTAAGACCAATCCTGATTCAGCAGTTTTGGTTATATTAAGTGCTACTTTGGCAATAAGCCAGGCAGTCACTGGTGAGAGTATCAAAATTATTGGCAGCAGCTGGTAGCGAGTATAGCCCAGGAAGAGAAATATCAGCGGAATAGATAAAACGGTGAATACCATTATGTTTATGTAAGGTCTCAATATATTATTACCTTTTATGCGCACCAGGAAAGCTACTATCAACATGAGCAAGGCCAGGGCCATAAAAACGTAGTGCAGAGGATTGCGGCTGTTCCTGATATCCTGATAAAGCTTGGCTTGTTCAGCCAGTGTATTAAAATCATGGTTGGCCGCAGTAATCGTTGTCATTGCTCCGGGCAGCTTGTCATTGCCGATAAATGACGAGATGGTAGGGAGCAGATCCACATTGGTAACCAGAGCGCTGCGCCTGGTGGTTGGAGAGGTCAGATATCCCGCTTGCGCTTGTGGATTGTATAGCACGATCGGTGTAAGAGTAAAGTTGCCGCCGAGAACCATTTCGGCATTGGCATTGGGGCTTATCATTATTATCATGGTTTTTTTCATGTCCAGCAGATGCAATACCTTGCCCAGTAACTGGTCGTTTCTGTTCAAGGCCTGCATTCTTTGCTTCGCTACTATAGCGTCGGCACAGTTCTCACGAGCAAGCTCGACCCGGCTGGTATCACCCATATCCATTACCACGATATCACAAGTGTTTAGCAGTTTGCCTAGTTCTTTCAGCAGCACGGTATGGTCGCTGCGCACACTGCCAGGACTGCTGGTATCGGTCTTGAGCAACTCGTTTCCGACCTGTCCCCGGGGGACGATTCCGTTTTCATCCATTGCCAGGATGGCAGCACTGCGATTGAGTGAATATCTGGTATCGGAGTTTCCCAGGACGCCAATTGCAAGATGCTGTGTACGGGACCACGAACCCAGGCTGCCGGGCACATAAAGTGGGTTGTGGGTCAGAGCATAATCGATGGCCGGTTCTATGTACAGGTTGACCACGCCCTGGGGGGGGGCGGACTTTCCGGTAAATTGTCGGTACAGAATTCCAGCATTGAGCGGGGATGAAGTGTTTTCAAAGATTTCCGGCAGGGAAGAGACGGCTTCACGGGTGTTGAATGCCAGCTTGGTTCCCGCCACTGTGGCCACACGATTAGCGTTGCCCAGAGACATATAGCTGCTGGCGGGTTCCTTGTTTTTGATCCGGTTGTTCATCAAAGCTATACCGCTTTGTTCAGCCAGGGAACGGAGAATGGGCGTGTTGGCGGCAACGATATCATCAGCGCCGACATAATCATTGATCAGTATTAGTACCTTCTTGTCAGAGTCAGTGGCAGCGGAGACGGGAGAATCAGGTATTAATACTGCGGTGGACAACATCATTATTATCAGGATGAGAGAATAGAGCCGCTTCATCAGATTTTGTTACCCCCTAATATGTTTGTAGATGGCAAAATGGCCGTGCTACTTCTGCACTTTTCTTTTGATCAGATAGTAGAACACGATAGAGACCAGTCCGATCAGGATCACCAGGTCCGCCTCATGGAAGTAGACACTTAGAATGGTCCAGTTAGTGCCTAAAATAAAACCAAGATAGGCCAACAACCAGCACCATAGAAAGTTGCCGATGAAGGTATAGAAGGTAAAACGGAGTATGTTCATTCCAGAAGCGCCAACCGGCAGTGATATAAAGGTGCGGATGCCCGGAATCAGCCGGGAAAAGAAAGCTGTTGTCTCGCCGTATTTTTCGAACCAGCGGAACAGCTGATCTTTCTTGTTCTGTGAGACCCAGAAGACCAGAGGGGAATTCATGGCGAAACGCCCCAGATAATAAGAAACCACTGAACCGAAAGTACTTCCGACAGTACCGGCTAATATTGTATTCCAGAAGGTAAATTCACCGGTCGAAACCAGATAGCCGCCAAATGGCATAATAAGTTCACTGGGTAATGGTATATTGCAGCTTTCTATGGCCATACAAAGGGCAATACCCAGATAACCAATTTTGGAGAAGGTATTGGTAACAAAACTAAAGGCCCAGGCCAGGATCGCATCAATCATAGGAAACCTCTTTCGTCCTAATTTATAAAGCAAGATGATATAGATATGGTATCAGAATCCCGAATATAAGCTAAATGATAACCTTGCATACATGAAAAGGCAAGGCTCAGGCCGACGACACAGTGAAAGTGCAGTTGAGATTTATTGTTCTTTTATATCTTTTCGACATCTGATAAAATCTGTATGTATGCCCCATTGCACCAGTACTATTTACCAAGTTCTGGCACATGCAATGCGGCAGTAGTAACGGATATGTTTAGTATGGAAGGATGGTTGTTGGATGGATGTATTGCTTACCCTGGTACCTATTGTTGCGGTTCTTTTGTTGCTGATTATTCCCAAATGGCCGGCTGATCTCTCCGGTTTAACCGGTTGGATACTGGTAGTCGGTATCGGAGTTCTCTTCTTTCACACCTCGTGGCAGGTTGCCCTTACCGCCAGTATAGCTGGCATTGTAGCATCATTTCCGGTTTCTTTGATGGTTGCTACCTCTATTCTGCAGATTAGCTTTCTGGAATCGACCGGGGCTTTAAAGCGGATAGTTGTCTTTGTCAAGACCATTGCCAAAAGCAATCAGGCGGTGCAGATCATGATTATCAACATGGGCATCGGTACCTTGTTGGTAGCAGTTGGCGCCACCCCGGTTTCTATACTCCCCCCCATCATGCTGGCTCTGGGATACTCCACCTTCGTAGCGGTAGCCCTTCCTGCTTTGGGATTTGACTCACTATGCACCTATGCCCTGCTGGGGGCTCCTCTGGTAGTCTTCGCTGATATGACCGGCACTCCTCTGGAGCAATCTGCTCTGGTTTTCTCTAAATTCATGCCGGTAATCTCTACGATGATTGGCTTTGGTATGTTGTATCTGGTTGGCGGCTGGGCCAAGATCAAGGAAGGGTTGGTACCCTGTTTGCTGGCTGGTCTGACCATGGGTTTTACTGCAGTAGGAGTAGCCCATTATGGTAAAGGGATTGTTCTGACCGGTGTAATAGCAGGTCTGGCTACCATTCTCATGATGTTGGTATATCTAAAAATCACCGGTAAGCCCATAGTAGAGAAAGAAAGCCTATCCGAGGCGGATTTGCGGGTTCAAGATGGTATGTCCTTGGTAAAGGCTCTGGGTCCCTGGTTGATTCTGGTGTGCAGTTGTTTACTTATCAACTTCTGGTCGCCGGTTTACAACTACCTGTTTAAGGAGATGGCTATGCCGCTGCAGATTATTCCTGGCGGCAAACCGGTCAACACCCGTATGTTGTGGAACGCCTATACCTGGGTATTGATCAGTACCATATTAGCGGTGCCTTTCCTCAAGCCTACCGCTGAGCAGTGGAAGGATATCGGTAAGAAATGGATTACCCGGGCTCCTCGTCCGGTCTTTTCCGCTGCCATATTCTTTGCCGTGGCTTATGTCATGATGTTTTCGGGTTTTGCCCCGGTTAATGGCGTATGGGGCCTGGAAAAACCTGATTATAATATGATTTCAGTTTTGGCCACCAGTTCGGCCAACTTTTTCCACGGTTTATATCCCATGGTTGCAGCATTTCTTGGTTTAATGGGCGGCTTTGTCAGCGGCAGTGAGGCTTCCACCATTGCGCTGTTTACCAAGTACAATCTGATGACATCGGATTTGCTGCATGTTAATGGGCTGGTAGTAACGGCTGGCACAGCTATTGCCGGTGGTCTGGCCAGCGTAATATCTCCGGCCAAACTGCAGAATGCTGCTGCAACCATTGACAGCCTGGGCATAGAGTCCAAGATAATTCCGGTGGCAGCGACTATCGCAGCGATTTTCACTGCAGTAGCAGCGATTTTGACATTTATCTGGGCTTAGCTCCGCTTACCAGTTAGTAGACAATAATTGACCTAAAAAGTAGCGTCAATCTGTTTATGAGAACATAGAATATTATAATATGCAGCATGTTAATTGGCAGTTGCAAGAAATACCATCGAAATGGGAACAATTAAATTAGACCAAACAATTGACATGCTGCAGAAATATGCTACAATTCTACAGGGACTTTTTATGGAAGGTGGTCTGGGATTCAAAATATTTGAATAGAGGGAGGCGACATGATTGCAGTCTTTGGGGCGACATGTTTTGGCCGAATTATACGGCTGTAAATTTGAGGTGTTGAATGATATCAAACAAGTGGAAGATATCATGGTCAACGCAGCTTTGGAGGCTGGCGCTGAAATTAGGGAATTCGTATTTCACAAATTCAGCCCACAGGGGATAAGCGGCGTAGTTGTTATTTCAGAGTCTCACCTGGCAATTCATACCTGGCCCGAGCTGGGTTATGCGGCAGTAGACGTATTTACCTGCGGGGATAAGGTTAACCCCTGGGATGCCTGTAATTATCTGGAGGCAATGTTCGGTGCAACCGATATTAAGGCTTCCGAGGTCCAACGGGGCATAATCGAGGAACGGGAGATGCGCTTGGTGGCTAATATTTAGGAGGGATACTATTTTAGTAGACCGAATAAGCTTAACAGAAAGTGAATATTATAATTAGCTAGCCTTATTTGTAAGAAAGCAAGTAGGGCTTTTATTTTGCGCTGAATTCTTCAGTAAACGCAAAGGTCATCGGTATGGTATAATAAGTGTGGATTTTGGACGATTCCCTATAATAAAGGGGATTCATGGATCGTACTTAAGTAGATGCCATTTATTATAATAGAATGCATAAACCTTTTTGTTATTGCTATTAATAATAAATCTGTGTAAATCCGGTTTAATCTGTGTCCATCCGCTAAGAAAACACATTGCTGCACCTGTGCATATCGGGCCGAGACCAAGTAACGCTTGGTTTTTCATCCAACTGATGGTGACCACCTTCGTAGTCATGAAGGTCAGCACTGAAAAGCTCTGCTAGGAACCTGGGCTTAACGGACTTAGACACCCTTACCTATGGGTTTTCATACAACTGATGGTGATCACCTTTGTGGTAACGTAAGGACCGTGTTAAATTCCTTCGAAATTTAGTGGATATTGTACGGGAACTTGATATAATATTATTTGGTGCGGATCGGTTGTCCGCCCATATTTAAAACCAAAAAAATGATAATGATTATAATTATAGGTTCGAAATAATAATTGTATTATTCCGGTGGAGGACGGACAGTTTGTTGAAAAAGTTATCATTTATAAGAGAATTAGATAATGAAGTAAGTGAGATCGACTTGCGTTTCCGGCAGGGGCTGTTGCCTTGGTGGGACGATCTGTTGCCATATGTTGATGGCTTGAGAGAAGATTTTACCTGGAATGCTCTGCCTCCGTTGGTACTGGCTGCTTACGGTTCAGCCGGACTCAGTCGCCAAGTGGCCTTGGCCATGGCCAATGTCTTTAAGACTCTCCATCTGGCCAATTATATTTATTGTTTGGCCAAGGATGAAGAAGAAGGGCAAGGGCATGATCAGGAGCTGCAATTCAGCATATTAATTGCTGATTATCTTTTCGGACATGTTCTGAAGCAACTGGTTTTAGCTGAAACCGCTCATTTGCTGAAGTATTTTTCCGATATGGTCGCCGACATCAATGAAGGCTTGGTATGGCAGCATAAGATGGGATTGTCTGCGCAGGAAGTCCTGATTAAAACCCGGGCTCCGCTGTATACAACGGCCTTTCTCACCGCTGCTGAGCTGGCAGGAATGGACGATGAGAACAAATTACTATACGCTAAGCTGGGTTTTAACTATGGCATGGCTCTGGAACTTCTTCAGGACCACCATTATTATAATGAAGCGGAGACCTATTACAACGAGTGCCGCCAGCTCTTCCGCCGATTGAACCTGGATTCAGCTGGCAGTATTATTTTGGAAAAGCTCCTGACTGAAATGTACCTGTATAGTTGTGACGTGGAGAAGGCTGCTGTAGTATAATATGGTTTGCGAAAAGTAATAGTTCATTAAAGGAAAACCAGAGTTTTCTGTTTTCCTTTTTTATTTGCTTGCATCAGTTTGAGTCTTGCCTGGGGGGAGCAGTCTTGGACAAGGTAAGAGAGTTTTTAGATATGGTTGATATCGAGCATGCCCTGTTCGGCTTGCCGTTTGCCTACCTGGGAGCCTTCCTGGCGGCATGGCACCTGCTGCAGAGTTTTCCGACGCTTGGTAAGCTTTGGTGGATCACTCTGGCTATGGTTTCTGCACGTACTGCGGCACTATGTTTGAATCGCCTCATCGATCGGCACTTTGACCGGGCCAATGCCCGTACGACTCACTGGGTTATGGCTGAAGGGCGTTTGTCTATAGTTGGCGTCTGGCTGGCGGTGGCTATATGTTTTGTGCTTCTCTTTTGGGCATCCGCCCGGCTCAACCCACTTTGCCTCAAATTGGCGCCATTGGCTGTGGTTATCCTATGGCTCTATTCCTACACCAAGCGCTTTACCTGGTGGTGCCATTTTATTCTGGGACTAGCTATCGGGATTGGACCGATTGGATCATGGATCGCCATATCAGGAAGCTTTGACTGGCAGCCGCTGATCATCGGACTTGCCGTGGCCTGCTGGATAGCCGGTTTTGATGGCATGTATGCCTGTCAGGATATTGAATTTGACCGAAGCCAGGGTCTATACTCCATACCAGCTCGATTCGGCGAGACGGGAGCATTGATTTTCTCCGCCGGATTTCATTTCTTTACGATAATATTTCTGGTTGCTACCGGCATGATACTGAAGCTGGGCCTTTATTACTACGCTGGAGTATGTCTGGCCGCCATTATTCTTATTTATGAGCATGCAATCGTGAAACCCGGAGACCTCTCGCGGGTAAATTTCGCTTCTTTTAAAATAAATCACTACGTAGGGTTAATAATATTCATAATGACCCTGATAGATATATGGAAGTAATCAGAAAATAGTCTGCGTGATCATAAAAATCTGCGTAAATCTGCGTCTATTATTTCCTGTGGAGGGTTGATATTGCGCAAGTACATCGTTGCCATCACCGGGGCCAGTGGAGTCATCTATGGGATTAGGCTGGTGGAGGAGCTTTTGAATCGGGATATTGAGGTTCACCTGGTGGCCAGCCGGGCCGCCGGCATCGTGCTGAACGAGGAATTGGGCTGGGATTTGGCCGGGGGACAGGAAGCCACCTTCCGTCAGCATTTGCCGGAAGGGAAACTGGTCTGTTATGAAAATGACAATCTGGCGGTGGCCATTGCCAGCGGCTCATTCATTAATGACGGGATGGTGGTAATACCATGTACCATGGGCACTCTCTCGGGAATAGCGCATGGCAGTTCGGGTAATTTGATTGAAAGAGCGGCTGATGTGACCCTCAAGGAAAAAAGGCAGTTGATTTTGGTGCCACGGGAGACTCCCTTGAGCGCGATCCATCTGCGCAACATGCTGGTATTATCTGAAATGGGAAGTCACATAATCCCACCAATGCCGGCCTTTTATCATCACCCGCAGACATTGGATGATATAATAGGCTTTGTTGTTGGAAAGGTATTGGATGCCATGGGCATAGAGCATGAGTTATTTAAACGTTATGACTAGACTCCAGTGTATTTCTTGGTTTTTATCACTTAAGGCTTTATAATAATTGTGATTCAAAATAAAGGGGAAACTATGATCGGGTTCAACTCTTTTAAATCGATAGAAAATGAACTGACTGTGGTCGAAGCCAATCTGGCGAGCAATGTAGACAGCAGACTGCCAATGCTCAACCAGGCTTCAGTACATCTGATAAAAGCTGGCGGAAAAAGATTGCGTCCAGCCTTTGCACTGCTGGCAGGGAGCTTTTACAATGACGATCTGACATCAGTAATACCGGCGGCAACTGCCTTGGAATTGATTCATATGGCCACCTTGGTACATGACGATGTAATCGACGATTCCGATACCCGCCGCGGCGCGGCGACTGTCAAGAGTGCTTGGGGCAACCGGGTCTCTATCTATGCCGGCAATTATATTTTTGCCAGATCGTTGGGACTGATCGCCGATTACCAGCGGAGTGACATTGTCGATCTTTTGGCTGAGTCCAGCATGAAGATATGTGAAGGTGAGATCATTCAGATGCTCTCCTGTTATAATGTTCACCTGGGACTCAAGAATTATCTGCGCCGCATCGAACGGAAGACTGCATTGTTGATATCGGTAAGCTGCGAAATGGGTGCTATGATCGCAAATGCACCAACCCGTGAGATTACTGCCTTGCGCGACTATGGTTATTATCTGGGTATGGCCTTTCAGGTTACAGATGATATACTGGATTTCATAGCAGATGAGAAAATACTGGGCAAGCCAACCGGCAGTGACATTCGGCAGGGTGTCATTACACTCCCGGCGCTGTATGCCCTTAAACACGGTCCGGGGCAGGATGAACTGGCGGCATGCCTGTCTTCGCCGGAACGATGTATAGATGAAGCCGAGCACATTATTGAGATGGTGCTGGATTCAGATGGTATTGAGTATTCCTATTACGTTACTTCTCATTTTGCCAAAAAGGCTAAAAAGCAATTGGAATATCTGCCTGCAGTACCGGCCAGAGACCGGTTACACGAGATTGCCGATTTTATAATGTCTCGTGATTATTAGTCACATGAAGGAGCGTTGGTTGGGTGTTTGACAACATGTCGGTCGAAGATAAACAAACCATTATTGAGCATCTTGAAGACTTGCGGAAGGCTTTGATTATAAGCTTTGCCGCGTTAATAATTGCAGCTTTTGTTTGTTTCTATTACAGTGAACAGATTCTCGCAGTCATTACCTTGCCGCTGCGTTCTTTAAACCAAAAGATGATAGTCACCGGTGTCACCGAGGCCTTTTTTGTCAAATTGATGCTCTCTTTATATGCCGGATTGGTCGTATCGTTTCCTGTTGTATCGTGGGCTTTATGGGGTTTCGTCAAACCTGCATTATATCCCAGTGAGAGAAAATACGTGTATATTTTCTTCCCGGTATCTATCCTGCTTTTTGTTGGCGGTGTGCTCTTTTCCTACTTTGGCATCCTCCAACTGGTATTAAACTTCTTTATATATATTGGCGGAGCCAACCTGACCCCTATGTTCAAGGTCGATCAATACGTTTCATTCGTAACCGCATTTACCCTACCCTTCGGAATTGTTTTTGAAATGCCGGTGGTGGTATTTGTTCTTACTAAACTGGGATTCATTAGATATGAAATGCTGACCAAAAACCGGAAATACGCCTTGTTGATCATTGTAATTGCTGCGGCAGCCCTAACTCCCGGCCCTGATCCTTTTTCTCAGATGATGATGGCCGGGCCGGTATATCTTCTCTATGAGATAAGCATAATAGTGTCAAAATATACCACCAAAAGCAAGGGCCGGAGAGATGCCCAGGAAGGTGGAAATGCCAACAAATCGTGACCATTGCTTGCTTTACAAAGCAGCAGCTTTTTGTCATAATAGCAGTGATAGTGGGACAAGATGTAGGTATTTTAGTCGATTACGGCTTTGAGTATTAAGGAGGTAATTCTTTTGTTAGGATTTCTGGGGAATTTTGGCCCGTGGGAACTGGTATTGATACTGGTCATTCTTCTAGTAGTTATTGGACCAGGGAAACTGCCGCAGGTCGGAGAATCGCTCGGCAAGGCTCTGCAGAGCTTCCGCAAAGCTAAAGAAGATGAGTTTGATGAATTGGAAGAAAAGAAGAAATAGAGCACTCCAGCTAGGGTTCGGAGGATAAGGGGTGTTGAAGTGGCCCATTTATTTCCGGTGTTTCTTAACCTGGAGGGGAAACCATGCCTGGTAGTCGGTGGGGGACTGGTTGCCCTGCGCAAGATAGAAAGCCTTCAGGAATGTGGTGCCGTTGTCTCTGTAGTCAGCCCGGTGGCTGAGGAGAAGATCGGTCAATTGGCAGAGTTGGGATCAGTCACCTGGCGTCAGGGCTCAGTAGAAGTAGATGACCTGGATGATATGTTCATGGTATTTATAGCTACCAATAATCAAGAGGTTAATCAACAGGTGGTTGACTGGTGCCGCGAACGCCGCGTCTTGGTCAACGCAGTTGATGATCCTCCTAATTGTGATTTTTATGTGCCTGCCGTGGTCAGGCGTAATTCTCTGCAGATGGCCATCAGCACTGAAGGCAAAAGTCCCTTATATGCTCGTAGGCTCAAAGAACAGATGGAACAGGTCATTGGACCGGAATACGGTGAATTCGTCGATATACTGGGAGAGTTACGCGAAAAGATCAAGGCTGCTGTACCAGATATCAATCAGCGCCGGAGAATATTCGAGAACCTGGTCAATTCAGATATACTGGATTTGCTTAAACAGGGAGACAGAATAAAGGTCGAGGAGCGGGTGGAAGCATGTATGTCCTCCTGGCAGGACTAAACCACAGGACAGCACCGGTTGACGTTCGGGAGAAGTTCGCTATTTCCGGAACGGCTATGGATAATGCCTATAACTATTTTAAAGCTTGCAGAGATGTCGAAGGAGCTGTAATAGTTGCTACCTGTAACCGTACAGAAATCTATGCGACAGCTCGGGATATTGAGTCGGGTATGCAGGCATTAAAGGCTTTTATGGCAGAGTATGCTGGTATGGATGAAGAAACCATCAGCCAATATCTCTACCAACCCAACTGTTATGATGCTATCATGCACCTTTTCAAGGTAACCGCGGGCCTTGACTCCATGATCATCGGCGAATGCCAGATCATGGGACAGGTTAAGGACGCTTATCAGATGGCGATAGAGGCCGGAGCCAGTGACGGGGTACTCAATGCCTTGTTCCAGAAGGCCATTTACGTTGGGAAACGGGTCCGTACAGAAACCATAATCGAAAAGCATCCCCTGTCTGTAAGTTATGCAGCAGTTGAATTGGCCCGCCAGAGGTTGAGTGGACTGGAAGGGAAAACGGTTCTGGTAGTTGGAGCCGGAGAAATGAGTGAGCTCACGACCCATCATTTGATGATGAATGGAGTAGAGTCGGTTATTGTCTCTAATCGTTCCTTTGATCGAGCTCAGGCGATGGCCCGGGATTTCAACGGTCGGGCGGTTTATTTCGATCAGCTTCCCGCCGAACTGGTTCACGCGGATATTGTAATCAGCTGCACGGCTGCCAGTCATTATGTTATCAGAGAAGACAACTGCCGTGAGGCGCTGGGCAATAGACAAGGGCGTGAGATTATAATGATCGATATAGCAGTACCGCGGGACATTGATCCTGCTCTGGGCGATATCCCCAATGTTTTTATCCATGACATCGATGATCTCCAGGAGGTCGTGACTCTTGACAACGCGAAAAGACAGAAGGCCATGCTGGAAGCTGACCGGATCATTGCCGAGGAGATCGTTAAGTTTAACGAGTGGCTGGAGAGCCTATATGTAGTGCCAGTAGTTGCAGCTCTTAAATCACTGGGTGAGAATATCAAGGAAGCTGAATTAAGCCGGGCTTTGAATCGCCTTGGCAAACTGACCGAACGTGAAGAGAAGATTATTGGATCCATGGCTACATCGATCGTAAACCAGCTCCTGCACTACCCGGTGGTGAATCTGAAGGAAATGGCGGTAAGCAACCAGGGACATCTCTATGCTGAGGTGGTTAAGAAGCTATTTGCATTGCAGGTGGATATGAAGGAGTTGGAATATGAAGAGCGCTTTGAAGTTAGGAACCCGGGGTAGCCAACTGGCGCTCTGGCAGGCGGAACAGGTTGCTGAAAAGTTAAAGGAAGTTCGGCACGAGCTTGAAATTGAGATAAGGATTATAAAGACCACTGGCGATAAGATACTTGATGTAGCCCTTTCCCGTATTGGAGATAAGGGGCTTTTTACTAAGGAGATAGAAGGTGAATTGCTGCAGGGCGGGATCGATATAGCAGTTCATAGTATGAAAGATCTGCCTTCGGAAATACCTGAGGGACTTTGTATTGGGGCGGTTCTGAAAAGAGAAGATCCCTGTGATGTCTTGATTTCGCATCATAACTACCGATTTGAGGACTTGCCTCAAGGCGCTGTTATTGGTACTTCCAGCCTGCGGAGGATTGCTCAGATGAAAGCCCATCGACCAGACCTGCGTTTTTGTGAGATTCGGGGAAATGTGGAAACCAGAATCAAGAAGATGCAGGAGTTGAATCTGGATGCGATAATATTGGCCTATGCTGGTGTAAAACGTTTAGGCTTTGAAGAACGCATCACCGACCAACTAGCATTTAATCTGGTTCTGCCAGCGGCAGGGCAGGGAAGTATTGCAGTGGAAGCGCGGGAAGGCGATGCAGAGATTCAAGCGCTGTTGAAGCTCATAAATGATGAGGATAGTGAGTTAGCCATTAAAACCGAGCGGGCTTTCCTCAAGGAACTGCAGGGGGGATGTCAGGTGCCAATCGCCTGTCTGGCCCAACTACAGGGAGACAGAATAATTCTGGAGGGTTTGGCGGCTTCTCTTGATGGTAATCGCGTTTTCAAAGGCTGTGAGGAAGGTGGCAGGGACCAGGCTATACAAATTGGACGGGATTTAGCCAGGCAGCTGTTGACTGAGGGAGCTGATGCGGTTCTGGAAGAGATACGCCGGGAGAATGAGAATGGATAAAGCTAAGGTATATTTAGTAGGAGCGGGACCGGGAGATCCGGGTCTATTCACGTTAAAAGGGAAAAAGCTGCTGGCCGCTGCCGAAGTGGTAGTATACGATCGCCTGGTCGGTGATGATATATTGGCCATGGCCAACCCTGATGCAGAGATGATCTATGTTGGAAAGATATCTGGACGTCACGCGCTTCCCCAGGAAGAGATCAATGCCCTGCTGGTCAATAAGGCGGCGGAAGGTAAGAGGGTAGTCCGCTTGAAGGGCGGAGATCCCTTTTTGTACGGGCGAGGTGGGGAAGAGGCTCAATATATACTGGAACATGGTTACGAATATGAAGTAGTGCCGGGCATTACTTCGGCTATTGCTGTACCTGCCTATGCGGGTATACCGGTTACCCATCGTGATGCCACTTCCAGTTTTGCTGTGATAACCGGTCATGAAAAACCCGGTAAGAGTGAGAGCTCAATTAATTGGAAAGAGATAGCCACCGGTATCGGCACCCTGGTCTTTCTCATGGGTGTGGAGAACTTGGGTTTTATTTGTGAGAGCCTGATAAAGAACGGCAGGGATCCTGCCACCCCAGTAGCCTTGATTAGAGAGGGGACCAGGCCGCAGCAGGAGGTCATATCTGGTACCTTACAAAATATAACCGATAAGGTTGCTGAAGCGGCGTTTAAGCCTCCGGCTGTCATTGTAGTAGGTGAGGTGGTTGAACTTCGCCAGGAACTGCAGTGGGTGGAACGCTTGCCGTTATGGGGCAAGCGCATTGTGGTGACCAGGGCCAGGGCTCAGGCCAGTGCTCTGGCTGAGGGGATAAGCGAATTGGGCGGACGGGCTATTGAGTTTCCGTCGATTATTATCAAGCCGGAAGAGGATCTGCGTAATTTGCACCGTGCCTTCCAGGCTTTGGACAAGTATGAATGGATCATATTCACCAGTGTCAATGCGGTAGATATATTTTTTGAGGAACTGATTCGTCAGGGTTTGGACATAAGGGATCTCAAGGGCATCAAGATATGCGCCATCGGACCGGCTACTGAGAAAAGGCTGACTGGACGCGGCTTAAAGGTGGACTCTATCCCTGATGAATACCGCGCGGAAGGTATCATAGATGAATTGAAACCGAGAATTGAGCCCGGTCAATGGGTGCTGCTTCCCAGGGCACGCGGAGCGAGAGCTGTCTTGCCCGACAGTCTTATCCAATTGGGGGCTCATGTTAACGAGGTATTTTTATATGAAGCGATAACGGCAACCAAGGTGAGCCGAGAAAGCCTGGATGACATCCTTGCCGGGAACATCGACTACTTGACCTTTACCAGTTCATCGACTGTGACAAATTTCGTCAGGATAGTCGGGGGAGAAAACATAACCAGAATAGCGGAGCAGACGCGGGTGGCCTGTATCGGACCTGTTACTGCAGATACCGCGAGCAAAATGGGATTCACCGTGCATCTGACCGCGGATGAATATACGATCAGCGGTCTGCTGAAAGCGCTGGTTGAAGACAGCAAAGGAGATAATAAGAGATGATAGGTTGTACCAAGTTACTATGTGGAACCGCTACCGTTTCCGAGGCAATTAAATACAGCGGAATTACTCAGGATATTCCGCCTCAGCTTCTGCAATTCTCGGCCAAAAACCGGCCGCTGGTCGTCTGGAATATGACCAACCGCTGCAATCTTCGTTGTAAACACTGCTATATAGAGGCAGAAGATCGTGGATACGAGAATGAGCTGACTACCGAAGAAGCTAAGGCATTCATCGCTGATCTGAGTGAGATGAAGGCTCCGGTTCTATTATTTTCCGGAGGGGAACCCTTGATCCGAAAGGATATATTTGAATTGGGTAAGCTAGCCGCGGACAGTGGGCTCAGACCGGTTATCTCCAGCAATGGCACCCTGATCGATAACGAAGTAGCCCGCAAAATCAAAGAGGCTGGCTTTCAATATGTGGGCATCAGTATAGATGGTGCTCCAGCTACCCATGATGAGTTCAGAAATAAGCCGGGAGCTTTTAATGAAGCTTTGCGCGGCATCAGAGCCTGTCTGGGAAATGGGGTAAAGACCGGCATTCGTTTTACCGTCAATAAATACAATCAAAACGATTTGTCTGAGATCTTTGAGATAATTGAACGCGAAGGCATCCCGCGTTTTTGTATGTACCATCTGGTCTATGCCGGTCGGGGTCTTGAAATGGCCGGGATGGATACCAATGCTGAGGAGAAGCGTTCCATCCTCGAACTGGTCAGCCGCAAGACCATAGAACTTCATAATAAGGGCGTAGAAGTAGAAATCCTGACCACGGACAATCATGCCGATGGCATATATCTATTGAATTATATAAAACAGAATATACCGGAGAGAGCCGGCGAAATCGGCCAACTGCTGGAGATGCATGGCGGGTGCTCGGCTGGGACTAAATTCGCTAATGTCGATCCCCGGGGCAATGTCCATCCTTGTCAGTTTTGGCAGGACTATACGGTGGGCAATGTCCGGGAAAAACCCTTCAGCGAAATCTGGCTGAGCGACGATCCTTTGATGGTTCAACTTCGGGAGAAGGATAAGCATCTAAAAGGCAAATGCGGGGAATGCACTTACAAGACCTATTGCGGCGGTTGCCGTATCCGTGCCCGCGCTATCCACGGCGATCTCTGGGAGGCAGACCCGGCTTGTTATCTCAACGATGACGAGATTAAAGGGGTTTAATGGACGCAGATTTTCGGTTTACGGTTAAGTGCAGCAAAGAAACCCAAATATTGCAGTATGTCATTGCTATGAAAACTCACGTATTTGTCATTGCGAGGAGCGCAGCAACGCAGCAATCTTCCCCGGTCATCTAACGCTTTCGTTCATCGTGGTGGGTCTATACCCATGAAGATTGCGAGCGCAGCGCGGCAATCTATAATAGCCCGGTAGAGGCAAAGGGACATCTTAAGTCTTACCCATTTTCATTGTTGGTTGTGCCCTGCGGGCATATTTGTTTATGCAGTTATGGAGATTCTGCAAATAGACATGTTTTATGATAGATTTAATAATTCTATCTGCGTTAATCTACGTTGAATTAATGTCAAAGGAGGGGATTGGATTGGGTTTTCCGGTGCATAGGATGCGGAGGCTGCGGACTAACGAGACCATTCGGCGAATGGTGCGAGAGACAACGCTTTCGATTGATGACCTAATATATCCCCTTTTTATTGTCCATGGGAAGGACCAGAAAAATCCCATTGGCTCCATGCCGGGGATATTTCAATGGTCGCATGACCGGTTGCCGGAAGAGATCCTCGAGATTAAAAGCCTTGGTATTCCGGCGGTACTGCTTTTTGGTATTCCCGAACATAAAGATGCTGTTGGCAGCAGTGCCTGGGAGGAACATGGTGTAGTCCAGGAAGGGATAAAGATTATCAAGGATATCTACCCCGAATTGATGATTATTACTGATGTATGCATGTGTGAATATACCGATCACGGTCACTGCGGGCTGCTTAACGCCGATGGATATGTCAATAATGATGCTACCCTTGATCTATTGGCCAAAGAAGCCTTGTCCCATGTTGAAGCGGGATGTGATATGATAGCCCCTTCTGACATGATGGACGGACGGGTGGGTTACCTCAGAAGATGTCTTGATGATAACGGTTATGAGCAAGTGCCCATAATGTCCTATGCAGCTAAATATGCCTCCGGCTTCTATGGGCCATTCCGCGATGCCGCTGGCTCGACTCCCGGTTTTGGAGACCGTAAGAGCTATCAAATGGACCCGGCAAATGTCCGGGAAGCCTTGCGGGAAGTGGAACTCGATATCGAAGAAGGCGCGGACATCATCATGGTCAAACCAGCTTTGGCCTACCTGGATGTCATCCGCGAAGTAAGGGCAAGTATTAATTTACCAATGGCAGCCTATAATGTCAGCGGCGAATACTCCATGATCAAGGCTGCCGCTGCCCAGGGCTGGCTGGACGAGGAACGGATAACGTTGGAGGTCTTGACCTCCATCAGACGCGCCGGGGCCGATATGATCATAACCTATTCTGCCAAAGATGCCGCGAAGATATTAGAGAAATAGACGCAGATAACGCAGATCAATATGATTAACGCAGATTATTTATTGTTGATTATTGATATCTGATAATTATTACACTGAAAAATGCAACCACGAAAATATCTTACATTGTCAATAGTCTGTGTAAATCCTGTACTGAAATAATCGGTAGAACCTCGTGTGACTACCTTCATGGAGAGCGAAGTAAGTATTCATCTGTGGAAACAAAAGGAGTTATACTCAATGCTGATCTCATGGAATTCGACGAATCAATGCAATATGTTTTGTGATCACTGCTATCGCGATGCCGGTGCGCGTCTTGAAGAAGAACTTACCACCGAGCAGGGGAAAAAGCTGATTCGAGAGATCGCCCAGGCTGGGTTTAAGATCATGATCTTCAGCGGGGGGGAGCCGCTAATGCGGCCCGACCTTTTCGAATTGGGGGCTTATGCCAGGGAACAGGGTTTGCGGCCGGTTTTGGGTACTAATGGTACCCTTATTACTGTCCAGGCCGCCGCTAAATTGAAAGAAGCCGGTTTCATGGCCGCCGCGGTCAGTATGGACAGCATGGAACCAGGAAAATATGATACCTTTCGCCGCCTGGAAGGATCACATGTCATGGCGCTGGAGGGCATCAATAATTTGAAGCAGGCCGGGATCGCAGTACAGATTAATACTACGGTTATGGACTGGAATGTTGGCGAACTGGAGGCAATCATTGATTTTGCCGAGGGAATCAAGGCTATGGGCCATCATATGTTGTTCCTGGTCCCGACCGGACGTGCTGTCAATATTGAAGAGGAAGCACTTCGGGTAGTCGAATATGAGAAAACTATCGCTCGTCTGATGGAAAAACAGAAGACAACGAAAATGGAGATAAAACCGACCTGTGCTCCACAATTCATGCGGGTAGCCGATAAGAAAGGGATTTCGGTCCGCTTTAACCGTGGATGTCTGGCCGGGATCAGCTACTGCATCATAAGCCCGAAAGGCGATGTTCAGCCCTGTGCCTATTTGAATATACCCCTGGGGAATGTAAAGGACGAGCCTTTTGATGTTATATGGCGGGAAAATGCTATGCTGCAGGAACTACGCAGCTGTGCCTACAAAGGTAAGTGCGGAATCTGTGATTACCGGGACAAGTGTGGCGGATGCCGGGCCCGGGCCTATTACTACAGCGGCGGCGATTATATGGCCGAGGATGAATGGTGCCTGTACCACCCCGGCGGGAGGCCATCCTGATATGAGTTTTGACTTATCTCCGCTGGACCGCAGGATACTGAATTTGTTGCAGAAGGAGTTCCCGATTAGTGAACGACCATATTTGACTATGGCAGATCAGCTGGAGATCGAAGAAAAAGAGTTGATTGACCAAGTTGCATTAATGAAGGAAGCCGGTATCATACGCCGGATCGGAGCTATTCTTGAATCCCGAGCAATAGGTTACTATTCGACATTATGTGCGTGCCGGGTCGAAGAACACAGGACCGATGATGTGGCGGCTATCATAAATCAGCAGGCTGGCGTCACTCATAATTATTTGCGGGACCAGGAATACAATCTCTGGTTTACCCTGACCAGTGAAACAGAGGTGAAAGCCAGGATTATTATTGATGAATTAGAGGCAAAGACCGGCCTTAAGATACTGTCCATGCCTACGGACAGGGTATATAAAATAAGGGTAGCACTGGACATGGGTGAAAATAATGCCATATGATAAAGTAGATAAAAGCATTCTTCGGTTCATGCAGGGAGACATCCCGCTGACTTCCCGTCCCTATCAGACACTGGCAGAAGAACTGGGCTGGAGCGAAGCTGAGGTGGTTGCTCGTATCGAGTATTTGCGGGATCAGGGAGTCATACGTAGGGTGGGAGCCATTCTGCGGCATCAAAAGGCTGGATTTGGGGTCAATGCCATGACTGCCTGGCGGGTGGAATTAAGCCGGTCAGATCAGGTCGGCGAGATTTTGGCCGGGTTTGAGCAAGTGAGTCATTGTTATCTGCGTCAGGTTCCGCAGGAGTTCCGGTATAATATCTTTGCCATGGTACATGCCCATAATGAGGATGAATTGTCCCGGATAGTCAGGGATATGGCGGAGCGTACCAGTATAGACGACTATAGCATTTTCCGCAGTATTAAGGAATACAAAAAAGTCAGCATGGAATATTTTTGAGAGCTGGGGAATAGTTGATAGTGACAATACTCCCGGCAGGCTTGATAATATATATGGCTGTCCAGCGTATAGGAGAATGATAATGGAATTTGATAAATCCAGGGAGTTGTTTGCCAGGGCAGGGACTTTGATTCCGGGTGGAGTGAACAGCCCGGTTCGGGCCTTTAAATCAGTAGGATCTCAGCCGGTGTTTATCGATCATGCTGAGGGCTGCAGGATATTTGATGTCGATGGCAATGAATATGTTGACTATGTCTCCTCCTGGGGGCCCTTGATACTGGGACATAGCCATCCCGTGGTAGTACAGGCTATTCGTGCGGCAGCCGGCAGAGGGACCAGTTACGGGGCACCATGTCCGGCGGAGATTGATTTGGCGGAGATAATCTGTGACGCTATTCCTTCGATAGAAAAAGTGCGTATGGTCAGTTCCGGCACTGAGGCGACCATGAGTGCCTTAAGACTGGCCAGGGCTTTTACCGGACGAAACAAAGTTGTTAAATTCGAAGGCTGTTACCATGGACATGCTGATAGTTTCCTGATCAAGGCTGGTTCCGGTTTGCTTACCGGAGGGGTGGTCAGCAGTCCCGGTGTCCCGGAGCAACTGGCCCAGGATACCCTGGTGGCAGGCTACAATGACATTGCTTCGGTGGAGGCGCTTTTTGAGCAGTTCGGTGGAGAAATAGCGGCAGTAATAGTGGAACCGATAGCAGGTAATATGGGGTTGGTCCTACCGGACCTCGACTTTATGAATTATCTGCGAAAGATAACCGATCTATATGGCAGCCTTTTGATATTCGATGAGGTAATAACTGGGTTCAGGACCTGTTTTGGCGGGTTTCAGGACACGGTCGGGATCAAACCCGATCTGACCACCCTGGGCAAGATCATTGGCGGCGGACTGCCAGTGGGCGCATATGGGGGGAGAAAAGAAATTATGGATCGGATAGCTCCAGAGGGGGACGTATATCAGGCGGGCACCTTGTCCGGTAATCCGCTGGCTATGGCGGCCGGCACGGCTACCCTTAATATCCTGCGGGATCATGATTTATATGACCGTCTGGAGATAATGACCTATATGCTTACGGGAAGATTGAAGACCTTGTTTGAAGAATTTGATCTCTATCCTACTATCAACCGGATAGGTTCGATGTTCTGCGTATTCTATACTGAAAAAGAGGAAGTGCGCAGTCTGAATGACGTAATGACTTCAGACGTTGACCAATACGGCAGAATATTTAGAGGGCTTTTGCAGGAAGGGGTCTATTTGCCTCCATCTCAGTTTGAGGTTTGTTTTATGTCCTGTGCCCACGATTTAATAGATATAGACCGGACAGTCGAGGCCTTCGGCCGAGTACTGGAAGCATGATTTGAGGGGGAGAAGTATTTGGAATATGCAGCAGACTGGGAGTGGTTTATCAAGCAGTTCGAGCTCCTGAGCAAGATCGATTTGCATGCATATAAACGCCCGCAGATGGAACGCCGGATTAATAGTTTCATGAGAACTATCAACGTAAGTGATTATAAGAGTTTCATTAGTCTTATCAACAATGACAAGACCGTTTATAGAAGATTTCTGGACCATATTACTATCAATGTATCGGAGTTCTACCGTAATCCCAACCACTGGGAAGTCATGGAGCGGGATATAGTACCACTACTGTTGAAAGAACGGAATTCACTCAAGATATGGAGTGCAGGCTGTTCGACCGGTGAAGAACCATATTCGCTGGCTATAATGTGCAAGGAAAAGCGCTACAATCTGGCGGAAAAGATCTTGGCGACAGATATAGATAATGATGTGCTGGAAAAGGCCGGGAACGGACTCTATGCTGCCAAAGCCTTGCAAGGGATACCAGCAGGAGCAGCCGACAGGTACTTTGTCCATGAAGGTGAGTTTTACCGGGTAAAAGACGAATTAAAAAGCAGTATCAAATTTGAACGCCAAGATTTATTGAAGGATTCTTTCGGCCGGGGCTTTGATCTCATCCTTTGCCGGAATGTAGTAATCTATTTTACGGAAGAAACTAAACAGAAGCTATACCGTAAGTTTGCGGATTCCCTTCGTCCCGGGGGGGTGCTTTTTATCGGCAGCACTGAGCAGATATTTCAGGCAAGAGAACTGGGGCTGCAAACCCTGGCTACCTTCTTTTATCAGAAGAGTTAGATTGGACGATTTACTTAACATATTTAATAGTTCAGCTGGTTTTTTATCAATCAATGTGGATAAAAACCGGCCAAAAAGTTTGTCAGCAATAAATCTGAAAAAAGCAGGAAAAATAAGATAAGTATCGAAATGATTATGGTGATATTTTGTGTACAGTAAAAACAGGGGGAAGGGTATCAGTCTCGACGGTAAAATTGCCGTAGGCAAAGATATAGATGTTCATTATTGGAGGTGGTTTTTAGCAGCAGGAGCGACGTTTAGTAACAAGACCGTAAAACCAGAAAACCATTAATTAGACGAAAAGGAGGAATGACCTTGAAGGTTGTAGTATGTGTTAAGCAGACATTTGACACAGAGGCCAAGATCGAAATAAAAGATGGCAAGATTGCCGATGCCGGTATTAATTTAATCATCAATCCTTATGATGAAGTGGCTGTAGAAGGAGCCATTCAGCTTAAGGAAAAGGGTGTAGCCACTGAAATAGTGGTGGTTTCCGCTGGTTCCGATAAGGCTATGGACGCTATTCGTACCGCTCTGGCCATGGGCGCCGACCGGGGCATCCTGGTAACCTTAGACTCCGCTGCCGATGAATTCGCAAGAGCAGTTGCTCTAGCTGAAGCAATTAAGGCTGAGAGCCCCGATTTGGTTCTGGCTGGCCATGTTGCTGCTGATGATGGTTCATCACAGGTTCCGACCCGTATCGCTGAGATATTAGGTTTCGCGCACATCAATGTTATTACCACTCTGGACATTGCTGGTGGCAAAGCCACTGCTGCTAGTGAGGCTGATGGCGGAACTCAGGTAACCGAAGTTGCCATGCCGGCTGTTGTATCCAGCCAGGTTAGCTGGAATGAGCCCCGTTATCCTTCTATGAAGGGTATCATGGCTGCCAAGAAAAAGCCGGTGGCCACTGTTGCTGGCAAAGTTGTTGACAACGTGACCAAGATTGTGGAATTCGCACTGCCCGCTGCCAAACAGGCTGGTGTTAAGATCGAGGACGACCCCGATGTAGCAGCAACCAAACTGGCTGACTGGATGAAGAACACCGTTAAGGTCGAAGTGAAATAAGTGCAAATCTGATTTGCTGAAATAAAGGAGGGTAATTGATGGCTGGAACATGGGTATTTGTAGAACAGAGAGATGGCAACATCCGTAAAGTTACTTTCGAAATGCTTTCCCAGGCCAAAAAATTTGGTGATGAGGTTTGCGCAGTAGTATTTGGCAAAAACGTTAAGGGCATGGCTCCTGAATTTGCAAAATACGGCGCAGACAAAGTTATAGTAGCCGAAGCTGATGTATTTGGCGATTACAACACTGGTGCTTATGTAGCCCAGATGGTTGCGATGATAAACGAAATGAAGCCCAATGCTGTATTATTTGCTCACAGCTTCAATGGCCGTGACTTTGCTTCCCGTCTGGCTCAGAAACTGGAAGCTGGTCTGGCAACTGACGCTATCGCTGCCGAACTCAGCGCTGGCAAAGGCGTATTTACCAGAGCTATCTACGCTGGTAAAGCCCTGGCCAAGGTGGAAATCACCACCAGCCCCGTACTGGCTACTATCCGTCCTGGTGTATTCGAGGTTGCTGAAGGCAATGCCGCTGCTGGCGCAGTAGTTGATGCTGCTGTTGCTGCAACTGCTGGCGACGTATACCAGACTGTTAAAGAATTCAAAGCTACCGTATCTGCTCGTCCCGAACTGACTGAAGCTGCTGTAGTAGTTTCCGGCGGACGCGGATGTAAAGGTCCCGATGGCATCAAGATCGTTGAACAGCTAGCTGATATGCTCGGCGCTGGTGTTGGCGGATCTCGCGCAGCCATTGACTCTGGCTGGCTGGGACATGAACTCCAGGTAGGTCAGACCGGTAAGGTTGTCAACCCGAATCTGTATGTAGCCTGCGGTATTTCCGGAGCCATTCAGCATCTGGCTGGTATGTCTTCCTCCAAATTTATCGCTGCTATCAATACTGATACTGAAGCTCCCATTTTCAACGTTTCCGACTTCGGCGTAGTAGCTGACTTGTTCAAGGTATTACCCATTCTGATGACCGAACTTAAGAAGTAGTTTTTCCTCCGTGGGGGGGATGGGTGTTGCTGGATATACCTTCGGGGTATATCCGGCATAAATCACCTGGTTGTGGTTGTAAGGAGGGAATTTTGTAAATGATTTTTGGATTTGAACCGTTAGAAGGCGGCTACGAGGTTCCAATGCGCGTTGTTGGTGCCAATGTTCCCGGCGAAATGCTGATCTACCTCATCATGTTTATCCCCATCGGGATATTCCTCTATGGCTTTTGGAAAAAGGCCGAGGTGTGGCTGCTGGCCAAAGGTGAACTTCATCGCAATGACAAGATTGGCTCTCGTATTGTCTCCTGGTTATGGTTTTCCTTTGCCCAGGCAAGGGTAATCAGAAAACCCCTGGCAGGCTGGATGCATTTCTTCCTGTTCTGGGGATTCCTGTTGTTGTTCATGGCTGCTGGAGCTGATGCTATGCACTATTGGCTGCACTGGCCCAAACTTGAAGGTGGACTGTATATTGGGATGTCCTGGGTAGTCGACGTATTCGGCTTCCTTGCCTTGATCGGTATTATCGTCATGGCCTTTATCCGCTATATTCAGAAGCCTGACCGCCTGAATGATACCAAAAGCGCCGATGGTTGGATGATCCTTTTAATTTTCATCATCCTGCTCACCGGTTACTTTATTGAAGGTCTGAGAATTGCTGCTCAGATCGATCTGGCTACTACCCTTGAAGCCATATCCTATGAACAGGTTGCATCCCCCTTCGGCTGGCTGTTTGCTATACTGTTCAGTGGAGTTTCTCTGGATAACGCTCTGATGTGGCATCGCATCCTGTGGTGGTTCCACATGGCTCTGGCTTTCACCTTCATCGCCCTGGTGCCCTTCACCAAGCTGTGGCATATCTTTGCCAGCATGCTGAATTATGCTTTCCGTGATCTGGAACCTTCAGCTTGCCGGATGGTTGAGAATATTGAAGAAGCCACTTCCTTTGGTGTAGAGAATATCGAAGAATTTGGTTGGAAGGATCTGCTGGATCTTGATGCTTGCATCCGTTGCGGGCGTTGCCAGGAGAATTGTCCGGCTTACAACACCGGCAAACACCTGAACCCCAAAATCACTCTGATCCAGGCCATGAAACTGCATTTGGACGCCAAGGCTCCCTATCTCCTTGAGATGAAGGCAGCCGGAATCGATCCCAATGCCGAAGAAGTGGCCATGACCGTAGAAGCTGCTGCCGAAGATGTCAATCCCATGGAGCAGAGCCTGCTCTATGACGTAGTAACTACCGATGTGATCTGGGATTGCACCAACTGCCGGGCTTGTATGGAACATTGCCCGATGTTTATCGAGCATATTCCGAAGATTATTGAAATGCGCCGGAACTTGGTTATGTGGCAGGGCGATATGCTTGGTGAAGCTCAGGCTGCATTTACCAATATGGAACGCAACTACAATCCCTGGGGCGTTGGCTGGGCTGGTCGCGCAGGATGGCTGGAAGAGAGAGGCATCAGAGACATGGTCAACCTGCTGCCGGAAGATGGCAAACCCTTTGAGTATTTGCTGTATGCCGGCTGCGCAGTGTCCTTTGATGATCGCTACAAGAAGGTTGGCGAGGCACTGGTCAGACTGCTGAACCAGGCTGGAGTAAGCTTTGGCTATCTGGGAACCGAAGAGTTCTGCTGCGGCGACTCTGCCCGTCGTCTGGGCAATGAGTATCTGTACCAGACCTTGGTCAACCAGAACCTGGAGTCTTTCAACAACTATGGCGTGAAGAAAATCATCGTGGTTTGTCCGCATGGTTATAACGCCCTTAAGAACGAATATCCCCAGATGGGCGGAACCTTCGAGGTTTACCACTATACTGAGATCCTGGCCAAGCTGGTGGCCGAAGGCAAACTGAAACCCAAGAAGGCTTTGGGAACCAAAATAACCTATCATGATTCCTGCTTCCTGGGTCGGCACAATGAAGTTTATGATCAGCCCCGTGCGGTATTGAAGACTGCCGGTTGCAATCTCGTTGAGATTGAAAAGGGCAAGAACTTCGGATTCTGCTGTGGCGCTGGTGGTGGCAGAATGTGGTTGGAAGAGCATGCAGTTGAAGGCTACAAGCGCATCAACGATACTCGTACCGATCAATTGCTGGTTCCCGAGCCGGAGATGATTGTAACCAATTGTCCGTTCTGTTTGACCATGATTTCCGATGGTGTCAAAGGAGCCGAGAAGGAAGAACAGACCAAGGTCTTCGACGTAGCTGAGGTTCTCTGGAAGACTATGGAATAATCGCACATTTATAAGCAGCCATACCTGATATCAGGTATGGCTGCTTTTTTTTATATTATGTTTTTAAATAATGCTGTTCTTGCAGGAAATAACAAGGATATATCGAATTCTAGAACAAAAGGGACAGCCTTTTTCCCAAGAGGTTACCTGATTTGTAACCGGAAGAAATATCTCGATGAAGGTTGCCGGTATATCAGTTGACCTTAAGAGTGGATATCACACTCAAATATTTTGTGGGGGGTATTTTAATGTCGAGAGAAGTAGTTATCGTATCAGCATGTCGTACACCTGTAGGTAGTTTTGGCGGCACCTTAAAGGACACTCCGGTGGTTCAGCTGGGCAGCATCGTAATGGCTGAGGCCGTTAAACGCGCTGGCATTGATGCAGCACAATTGGATGAAGTTATCTTTGGCTGCGTAATCCAGGCCGCTCAAGGCCAGAACGTAGCTCGCCAGTCCATGATCAAGGCGGGCATTCCCGAGGAAGTAACCGCTTTCACTATTAACAAGGTTTGCGGTTCCGGTCTGAAAGCTGTCAGTCTGGCTGCACAGGTTATCAAGGCTGGCGACGCTGACATGATCCTGGCCGGTGGTATGGAGAGTATGAGCATGGCTCCTTACGCTCTGGAAAAAGCCCGTTATGGCTATCGGATGGGTCCCGGCAACCTGATTGACACCATGATTAAGGATGGTCTCTGGGAAGCTTTTAACAATTACCATATGGGTATCACCGCAGAAAACGTTAACGAAAAATATGGCATCACCCGTGAGGAACAGGATGCCTTCGGCGTTCGCAGTCAGGAAAGAGCCCTGGCTGCAATAGCCGCGGGAAAATTTAAGGACGAAATCGTTCCAGTGGTTATCCCGAACAAAAAAGGCGATGTCGTCTTTGATACCGATGAATATCCCAAAGCGACTACTCTGGAAAAAATCGGCGCTCTTAAGCCGGCCTTCAAAAAAGACGGCAGCGTAACTGCAGCCAATGCATCCGGCATTAATGATGGCGCAGCAGCCTTCGTAGTTATGAGCAAAGAAAAGGCCGACGCACTGGGTCTCAAACCCCTGGCCAAAATTGTCAGCTATGCCTCTGGCGGCGTAGATCCCAAGATCATGGGTGTAGGTCCGGTACCGGCCAGCAAAAAAGCCCTGGAAAAAGCCGGCCTGACTGTAGATGACCTGGATCTGATTGAAGCCAACGAAGCCTTTGCCGCTCAGTCCATTGCCGTTGCCCGCGACATGGGTTGGGATGACAAGATGGACAAGGTTAACGTAAACGGCGGGGCCATCGCTATCGGCCATCCGGTAGGCGCTTCCGGCGGCCGCATCCTCTGTACCCTGCTCTATGAAATGCAGAAGAGAAAATCCAAATATGGTCTGGCCACCCTCTGCATCGGCGGCGGCATGGGTACCGCTATTATCGTAGAAGGAATGTAATCACCATGGGCGCAGGAAACTGCGCCCGTTCTCTTACTGGACTAAGTTCATTTTCATTGAAAAGAAGAGTGCAGCAAACAAATTTTTAGATTATCTGCGCCTGTCTTAAAGGCCTTAGAATTAAAAAGGGGGTTATTGAAATGCCGCATAATACATATTTGTATCAAACCAGAGATATCAAGTTCCAGATGAAAGAATGGCTCGACATGGAAAAGCTTCTGTCCCTGGATGCCTATAAAGACTACTACGGAGTCGACGACCTGGATTCCTTTATGGACGTCAACTTTAAAATATGCCGGGACGTGATCTGCCCGGCCAATAAAGAAGCCGATGATCCTGGTTTCCAGTTTGTCGGCGGCAATGAACATGCTGTAGTCAGCCCCGATGTTTACAAGTCAGTTTACGCGATTGTCATGGAAGCCGGTCTGGGTCCCCAGTTTGGCGACCGTGAAGCAGAGGGTCGCATACCGTTGCTGTGGTATGCTCCCATTCTGGAAATGCAGGTTGCTGCATCCCCGGCCATGGTCATGCTATGGTGTTTGACCCAGGGTGCTTCCACCGTTATCCAGTATAACGCGGCACAAAGGTTCAAAGACCTGTACCTGCCCAAGATGTACGCCGGCGAATGGGGCGGTTCCATGTGTCTGACCGAGCCTGGCGCAGGTTCCGAAGTGGGCGCGGTTGCCACCAAGTGCTTCCCCACCGACACCCCCGGCCTGTACAAGATCAAGGGCCAGAAGTGCTTTATCACCACCGGTGACAGTGATTGCGTCGAGAACGTCATTCACCTGGTGTTGGCCAAGACCCCGGAAGGCAAGGCAGGCACCGCCGGCATCAACTGCCTGATGGTTCCCAAGTTCTGGGTCGATGATGATGGCAACATGACCAAGTGGAATGACGTAACCACCGTGGGCATCGAGCACAAGCTGGGCATCCACGGTTCGGCTACTTGCACCCTGGCCTTTGGCGAAAACAACGATTGCTATGGTTGGATGATCGGCGATGGTCCGGTAGATGGCCGCGGCAAGGGTATGGCTCAGATGTTCCAGATGATGAACGAAGAGCGCATCAACACCGGTATCTTTTCCCTGGGTACTTTTGGGGCAGCCTATTACGCAGCTCTGGATTATGCCAAAGTACGAGTACAGAGCCCGCACGCTTCCAACCCCAAGGGCCCTAGTGTCCGGATCATTGAGCATGAAGACGTCCGCCGCATGCTGATGCTGCAGAAATCCATGATGGAAGCCTGCCGGGCGATGATCTACACATCCTATTACTATATTGATATGTCCAAAGAAGCTCCCACTGAGGAAGAGAGAGAAGAAGCTGAAGACTTCTTCATGATCCAGAATCCGCTGTGCAAGGCCTATACCTCTGATATGGCCTGGCAGATGTGTGCGGAAGCCATTCAGGTCCACGGCGGCTACGGCTTCATGGAAGAGTATGCCCCGGCTTCTCTGGCCCGTGACTGCAAGATCTACTCGTTGTGGGAAGGCACCAACTTCATTCAGTCGCAGGACTTCACCGGTCGCAAGTTCACCATGAAGAAGGGTGAACCTTTCGCCAAGTGGATGGCTCAAATCAGTGACTTCATTGCCGCCGAGAAGACTCCGGAATTCGAGGCGCAATTCGCGGTGATGGCAGAAGCCTTTGCTGCTTTCAAGGAAATAGTAGATATGACCAACGGTTGGAGAGGCGAAAATCAAAGGCTGGTCCAGCTGTTTGCCACCCGGACGATGCATGCCGGTGCGATGATCCTCGGCGGCAAGTTGCTGCTATCCCAGGGCGTTCTGGCTGCCAAAAAGCTGGCTGAACTGGGCGAGGACCACTTCGATGCTAACTTCTACAAGAGCAAAATCGCCACGGCCAAGTTCTTTATCATGAACGTGGTTCCTCTTATCTTCGGAACTCTGAAGGCTATGAAGCTGGCCGACACCAGCTGCATCGACCTTGCAGAAGAAGCCTATATGTAAAAATCAAAGGTGAAAGGGCCGTCCTTCAGGGACGGCCTTACAGGGTGTCGTTAAACACTAATAAGTAAGGATATAATGAGTGTTTAAGATTGCCACGCCTTCGGCTCGCAATGACAACTAAGCTATATATTGTGTCATTGTTATGAAAACGGGGGATGATTGCCGCGCTGCGCTCGCAATGACAGAATAAAGAATTGCCGCCCCGACACCCCAACCTGTCATTACTACGAAAACTCACGTATTTGTTATTGCGAGGAGCGCAGCAACGCGGCAATCCAAAGCTTGAATCACGAGTAAACTTTTTTAACAGTCTGAAAGGCCGTCCTTCAGGGACGGTCTTTTTTTGATAACCCATTTTTATCGAAAAAAGATACAAAATGCAGGGAAAATGCAATTTAACTAGAACAATATATAACAATATAAGAGGATCCTAAAATACGAAATCTTGAACAGGAGTGTTAGATGTGCGTTTGGCCATTTATCCAGGAAGTTTTGACCCGGTTACCAATGGACATATTGATATCCTGGAGAAGACCAGTAAACTGTTTGATCGAATCGTTATAGCGGTAGTACACAATGTAGGGAAAAATGCGCTCTTTTCCTTGAATGAGCGAGTGAGTCTGATCAAGGAAAGTACCAGCCATATCCCGAATGTAGAAGTGGAGTCATTCAGCGGACTATTGGTGGACTACGTTAAACAAAAGGAAGCTTGTGCCATAATTCGAGGACTCAGAACGGTAACTGATTTTGAATATGAGATGCATATCGCCATGATCAACCGCAAGATGCTGCCCGAAGTAGAAACGATTTTCATACTGTCCGACAGCCGCTACATCTTCGTCAGTTCCAGCATAATAAAAGAAACCGCATTGCTGGGAGGCGATGTCACCGGACTGGTCCCTGAAGCGGTAAGCATCGGACTGGCTAAAAAAAGACAGCTGCGCCTGGAGTAAGGTTTAATAGTAAGAGGACGGGGTTGGAAATTCCTCCACCCCGTCCTTCGTGTTTTTGTTCTATAATATAGTCACATTTACCCTTCTGACGCCCCAGTCCAGGGCCTGCTGATGACTGGGGAAGTAGAGATCGATATGGTAACCCTTTATCGCATTGCCCTGGTCGGCGGCTATAGCTTCTCCGTAGCCTTCGATATATAGTCGGGTATTCATTGCTATGACGCCGGGGTCTACTGCTACTACCCCGTAGCTCAGAGCCTGTCCATTGTAAGCTGGTTGTCCCCCGTAAGGATAATTGCATTTGTCGCAGCCGCAATAACCGGTTGCCATCACCGAAAAGGTCCCGCCTCGGGAAACGGTGGCAGGCGCAGTTGGCTTCGCAGATAAGCCTAATGCCTGGCTGGTTTTGGGACCAACGGTCCCTGTCGTACTTATAGCATGATCCCGTTGAAACTTGATCACTGCCGAATATGTTTTTGACCCGAAAATACCATCGGTATTTCCACACCAATAACCCTGGTTGTTAAGTGTCTGTTGCAGTTTTACCACATCATCACCACGTGAACCCCAATAGAGACTGTCTGCAGCGATGGCCTGTCCTGGACTAAAGGTTAAAAAGGCGAAACAAAAGAGCGATAAGACGAAAATAGTATTTCGTTTTGACATAAATGACCCCTTTCTTCTATTCTCCTTCTCCTTTCTTTATACAACTATCAAGATAACAACATGTAGTTGCATTAATCATAGCCTTTGTGTCATTGGAGGTTCAAACTGTCAGAATGGGCTGAATTAATGATAGATCATGCTGAGAGGAATCTGTTTGGTGGGATAATACGGATTGTGTAAAAATAGCAGCAAAAACACCGGAAAACCATTTTCAGGGACAAACAATAGTGTAAGCCCGCGGACGATTTTCTTGCTTCAAAAACGAGGCAATAGAATCGTCCAAGACCACTGAAAAAGTATTAGCCTTGTCAATCCGGGCCAACGCTGGCGATCAAACATAATCTTGGAATGCTGGCGCCCGCCTGGCTGCCAGGCAGGAGCCTGGCATTCCTTGTTGGCCCCTATGTTGCTAGGAGCGCATTTTTTCAGTGGTCTCGAACCTTCCATATGTATGGATGCAAGCCAGAGCCTGCATTGTTTATCAATTATTCTTCGATGAGCTTGAGGCCTTTGATACAGCGCTGGGCGAGATCTTGATACATCTGGGTCCCTATTTGGTTATACATTATGTACTTTTCATCCACATCTTTAACGACCTTGGCCGGATTGCCCATAGCTAACTTACGGCTGGGAACGATCTGATTGGGTGGCAATACGCTGCCGGATCCTAAAAGCGATTCACTGTGCAGTTCACAGCCGTTGGATACGATGGAGCCCATACCGACAGTCACGTTATGTTGGATCAGGCAGGGGCCGTGGATGATGGCGGAATGACCAATGAGGACATTTTCCTCCAGGAGAGCTATCGTCTCCGGTTCCGCGTGAATGACAGCGTTTTCTTGTATATTGGAGCCGGCACCCACTACTATCTTGCCATAATCAGCGCGGACGACAGCACCAGCTCCCACATAACAGTGATCACCCAACTGCACATCGCCTATCACTGTTGCTTGTGGGTGGATAAAACACAAAGTACCGATCTGTGGCCTTTTTCCCTCGAATTCATAGATAGCCAAAATACTTCCTCCCCTTAAATGCGCATAACCGGTTCTTTCTATAATTACGACGCAGTACCAAAAGAATTATTTACATAACAACTTTTGATTTTATATTAAATGAGGGTATAATTACTAATACATCCAGTATTGATTCACCAAGATGGTTGGGAATGATCTGGAGAAAGGACGGAGGCTGCCCCTGATATGGAGCATCAGAAAAATGAAAAAGCCTTAGAAAATAATAATCTAAGGCTCAGCCAGTTAAATTGCTCTTTGAACTTTACCCGACCTTAAGCAGCGCGTGCAAACACTCATTTTCTTTGGCGTTCCATTTAAGATTACCTTTACCTGCTGGACGTTGGGTTTCCACTGTCGGTTGGTTCTTATATGGGAGTGACTATATTTTTTGCCAAAGCCAACACCTTTGCCGCAAACTTCACATTTGGCCATACTTTAGCCCCCTTCCAATAAAGTGCACTTAAATATTATAACTAAAGGAACGATAAAGGGCAAGAAGAAGGAATAAATATTTGACTGTAGAATAATTTAGTTCATAGTGAATGGAGGTAATGGGATGTATACCATTAAAACGACCGAACTGGGTGAGATAACAGTAGAAAAATCAGTAGTCGAAACCATAGCCGGACTGGCCGCGGTCGATTGCTACGGTTTGGTGGGCATGGTGGCCCAGGATATAACTTCGGGCATCACAAGTATTCTGGGGATGGAATCTATCCGTAAGGGTGTCTCGGTAAGCAGCAGTCCTGATGGATTAATTGTTGACGTTTATGTTATCGTAGGTTATGGTCTCAAGATAAAGGAAGTTGCCTACAATGTAATGCAAAAGGTTACCTATGTATTGAATAACAATGCTGGCCTTGAAGTGGCCCATGTTAATGTTAATGTCAAGGGGGTAAAGGTACTTCTGGACAAATAGGGGAGGACTGTACTTTGGCTTTGCTTGTTATTGATGGAAATGATCTGGTCAGATGCCTGAAGGCCGGGTGTATCAACCTTGAACACCAGCGAGACAGCGTTGACCTTTTAAATGTTTTTCCAGTGCCGGACGGCGATACGGGTACTAATATGTACCTGACTCTGCTGTCGGCGGTCAAGGAAGGCGAAAAGAATATTAATGAGCCTCTGGGCAAGGTGGCCAAGGCGATTTCCCGCGGTTCGCTGATGGGAGCCCGGGGCAATTCCGGTGTGATCTTGTCCCAGATATTTCGGGGAATTGCTCGGGTTTTGGAGGGCAAAGACAAGGCCGATGCCATGGATTTGGCCCTGGCCTTGAAGGCTGGTTCCCAGACTGCTTACGATGCGGTTATGAAACCGGTGGAAGGGACTATTCTTACCGTTGTACGGGAAGTATCGGTTGCCTGCGAAGCGGAAGCCCAGAAGGGCAGTGATATAATCGGTATTCTGGTAGCCGGGATTATAACAGGTAATGCCACCCTGGCCAAAACACCATCCATGCTGCCGATCCTCAAGGAGGCCGGGGTAGTTGACTCCGGCGGGCAGGGATTTATGTATTTCCTGGAGGGACTGCTGCAGGGTCTGGCCCAGGAGAAAGAGATCAAACTCGCAGAATATCGGGATAAGATTGCTCCATCTTCAACTGTTGGCAGGGAAGAGGGAAAAACGATCTCACTGGAGTTTCAATACTGCAATGAAACCCTGATTAAGGGACATGGCCTGGATGTTGAAGATATCAAGGACCATTTGCGCCCGCTGGGTGACTCCATGCTAGTGGTAGGGGACGATGAGATCATTAAGGTGCATATCCATTCGAACCACCCGGGCAAGGTGCTGGAGACCTGTTTGCAGTTCGGCCAGTTGAGTGATATCAAGATCAACAACATGTTGGAAGAGGTTCATGAACACATCAACAACTGGCAAGAATATGAGGAGGCGGCCGGGGCAACCGATGACGAATCCCACCACAAACAGACCGGACTGGTAGCGGTATCTGCCGGCGATGGCATTATCGCCGTTTTAAAGAGTCTGGGGGTCGACCAGGTAGTGGAGGGCGGACAGACTATGAATCCCAGCACCGAAGACTTGCTCAATGCCTGTAATCTGGTCAACGCCGAATCGGTGATTATACTTCCCAATAACGGCAATGTGATCATGAGCGCACAACAGGTGGGAGAACTCTCCGAAAAACCGGTCCGGGTAGTGCCTTCCCGTTCAGTAATGCAGGCCATCAGCGCTCTTATTGCCTACGATCCGCAGGGGAATCTTGATCAAATGGCTGATGAGATGGCGGAGGCAGTCCAGGGGGTAAAGTATGCCGAGGTTACTTATGCGGTACGCGATTCTCATGTTAATGGACTGGATATCAAGGTGGGCGACACCATCGGATTGATAAATGACAAGGTAGTAATAACCGCTACCGACCCGGTTGCAGCGGTGGAAGAATTGCTGCCGCGAATGATTGACGGCGATGCTCAATTGGTCACCCTGTTCTATGGTGAGGGGATCAACGAGGAGGCAGCAGAGAGCCTCAAGATTAAAGTCTCTGCAGCCTATCCTGATTGCGAAATTGAGATGCATTATGGCGGGCAGCCCCATTATAGCTATTTACTATCTGTTGAGTAGGGAGTCCCCCGCTTATAAACTTTGTTTATGTCCTGCCAAAATATTGACAGGGCTGGATGAGGAGGGCCATGGAAGCGCTGCTCAAGGATGCCCAGTATCTAAAGGGAGTTGGGCCCAGAAGAAGCGGTCAGCTCAGTCGACTGGGCGTTGAAACGGTATTTGATCTGTTATGGCATGTGCCCCGGGCCTATTTCAACCGGGGCAATTTGCATGAAATAAGCAATTTGAAAGATGGCGAAATTGCCAATGTCCGCGGTACAGTGCTGGGGATTGAGTCCCGGCGCAGCCGTCGTGGTATGTCTCTGTTTAAGGCCTTGCTTCAGGATGAAACGGGTTTAGCTACCTGTGTTTGGTTCAATCAGCCCCATTTGGACGGGAAGATCCAGAGCGGGCAGGAGATCTTCGTAAGCGGCAAGGTCAAGCTCTCGTATGGTTCGATGGATATCCAGGTTAGTGAATATGAGATCCTTGAGGGGGAAGATCTTGATTTCAAGATCCTTCCTCTTTATCCTCTGACTGAGGGGCTAAATCAGAAGTTTATGCGTAAGCTGATGCTGACAGCCCTGAACGATTACCTTCAATTCTATCCCGAGATTTTTACCACGGGGATCAGGGATCAATATGGATTATGTCCCATTGACCAAGCTTTACATTCCATTCATTTTCCCGAGGATGGTCCTTCCTATCTACAAGCCCGAAAGCGTCTGGTCTTCGAGGAACTATATTTGTTCCAGGTCAGTCTGCGCATGGAAAAGGGTCACAGTCATAAAACAGGCCATTGCATAGTCCAACGGGCTAAAGGTCCCCTGACGGCTAGGGTGGAGGAGGATTTACCCTTCAGTCTGACCGCAGCCCAGCTCCGCGCTTTGCAGGAGATATTCAGTGATATGGAAGCCGACCGCCAGATGAATCGCCTTCTGCAGGGTGATGTGGGATCGGGCAAAACGGTCGTTGCTGCCCTGGCCATGGCCAAGTCAGTAGCCAGTGGTTATCAGGCAGCCATCATGGCACCGACCGAGATCCTGGCAGAACAACACTATCAAGCCCTACAGCGATTCTTTTGCAACACTGAGGTAGCGATCGCTTCCTTGACCGGCGGAAGCTCGATGGCTGAACGCCGAACCGTTATGGAAGGCTTGAAAAATGGCAACTTGAATATCCTGGTCGGTACCCATGCCCTGATCAGTGATGGAGTAGATTTCAAATCCCTGGGTTTGGTCATCATTGATGAACAGCATCGTTTTGGAGTCAGACAGAGAGCCCTGCTAAGCTCAAAAGGCAAGACACCCGATATCTTGGTCATGAGTGCAACCCCCATTCCGCGCACCCTGGCGCTTACTGCCTATGGTGATCTGAGTTTATCGGTAATAGACCAGCTGCCGCCAGGCCGTAAACCGATCAAAACCGTTCATATCAAGGCTGGCGAACGCATGCGGGCGTATCATTTCATACAGCAGGAGGCAAAGCAGGGCACCCAGGCCTACGTGGTATGTCCACTGGTGGAAGAATCCGAAAAACAGGATCTGCAGGCGGCAGTAAGCCTGTACGATGAACTGAAAAAAGAGATATTGCCGGATCTCAGTGTGGGGCTCCTGCATGGCCGAATGAAACCGGCAGAGAAGGAATACATCATGGGCCAGTTCAAATCGGGAGCTATTAAGGTACTGGTTTCTACTACGGTGATTGAGGTAGGGGTAGATGTACCGAATGCCTCCATCGTGGTTATCGAACATGCCGAACGTTTTGGCCTCTCCCAGCTGCATCAGCTGCGAGGACGCGTAGGCCGCGGCAGCCAACAGTCCTATTGTCTCCTGATCGCCGATCCCCGAACCGATGAAGCCTGGGCGCGCATTCATGCTATGGAAAGAAGTAATGACGGTTTTCAACTGGCGCAGGAAGACATGCGAATCAGGGGACCGGGAGACTTCTGGGGGGTCCGTCAGCACGGTCTGCATCTGCTGAAGATCGCAGATCTTATAAAAGATCAGAGGATCATCGAAATGGCCCACCATCTGGCTGATAGGCAATCTCCGAAGGATTGGGAGAGTATTGGGCTATATATAGATCGAAAATTTAGGAAAGCAGATAACATAGCCCTTAATTAGATCAGTACGCTGCGATCTGCTGGCAAAATGTTGGCTGATTGCATAGTGATTTAAAAATTTCAAATAATAATAGCAAAAATACTGTGGACAGGTTCCCGGTATTTTTTGTTTTACTTCAAGAAATTATGTTCCTTGCCATATGTATGGCAGACTCTACTTGCCCCGTAGGTGGTTACCGAAAGTTATTGAAAAAACACTTGGCTGGGAGTGGTCTTCTTACTTGAAGACAGCTTCTAACATGTATTTTCATAACGAGTCTTAAGGAATTAAATACTGAAAGGCGCGAGCTGAGGGAACTGATTGCAGCGCAACTTTCTTGTTATGGAGGTGAAAAATTGCATAGCGTTAAAAGAGCACAGGAAATCATCAAGCATTTAAAATACGAATTCGGGCAGGAAATGGGATTAGCTAATGGATCCGATCAACCAAATGAAACTGAGATAAATAATAAAAAGTGATGAAAATACTTCTAGCATATAAGTTCAGGCCCGGGACAGAATAAGACTACATTCAAAAAAAGGAGGTGAAGACAAATGGCAAGCAACAACCTGTTGGTTCCCGAGGCCAAAGCCGCTATGGATACTTTCAAGATGGAAGCTGCTAAGGAAGTTGGCGTTATGCTGAAATCCGGTTACAATGGTGACCTGACTTCAAAGCAAGCCGGCAGCATCGGCGGGCAGATGGTTAAGAAAATGATCCAGGCTTACCAGAACGGCCAAGTTAGATAATGACCTCAAAATAACTAATTATACTAACCCAAACAAGCGGATTAATAATTATCCGCTTGTTTTCATTTTAAACGATACTTTGAGGATGGTTTTTGAGGGAGAATGCTAGGACAGGGCTGGAACCAAAAGAGAGACCGGCATCCGGTCTCTCTTTTTTACTTGTTACCACAATAAATATTACTAGGTAGCGTAGAGCTCTAATTGTTCACGAGAGATGCCAGGAAATAGAGACTCTGCAACTCCCATGGCAATGATTCGGGCACTGTTTTCAATAATGTCATCAACCTCCTTGGGAGTAACGGCGAGGCTCCCCCCAAAAAAGGAAAGCACATCCTGTACCGCATTTAATGAATGGATTTCATCATATATAGCGCTGGTATTGGAACAAAATTGTTTAATTGCCTGACCCGCTATCAGGGCTGCGTTTACGATAGTCGGACAACCAATTGCTATTACCGGTACTCCGAGATCTTCCTGCCTGATAGCCTGGCGCACATTACCAATCCCTGCTCCCGGTTGAATACCGGTATTACACAGTTGAATACTGGTGCCAATGCGCTCTACATTCTGTGCGGCCAGTGAATCGACAACTACCAGCAGAGCCGGCTTGACCTTTTCCACGATCCCCTTGATTACTTCAAAGGTCTCCAGGCCGGTTATGCCCAGTACGCCAGGGGCGATCCCGCAAATGGGACGCATACCCTGAACCAGAGCTTCCGGGGCATATTGATGATAGTGGCGGGTAATAGGGCTGTATTCAATAAATTTTGGTCCCAACGCATCAGGTGTAGCCCGCCAGTTGCCCAGCCCGACCAACAATACGGTACTATCTGCCGGCAGCGCGTTCCCGATCAAGAGTGGCATGCTGTTGACCATAGCCTTGATTATTTCGTCCTTTACATAAGGGTCATTGATTTTTAGCGGGGGAGACTCAATGGTGATATAGCTGCCGATGGGCTTCCCCATCTTATCCGCTCCTGCCTGGTCTTTGATGGTTATGGTGGTTACCTTTATATTTTCCATCTTATCGACCTTCTCTTCAACGCCGGGGATTTCTTGATTGCTGGCGCCACGAACCAGGTCCCGTGCTTCCACTGCCATATCGACATTTAGATTAAAAGCTTGAATGATATCCTGCAAAGTATCTGCCTCCTTTTGGAATATTATTGGATTCTTAAAGCAAATTTATGCTCGGTTCACCAGCACATTGATTAATTGAAGAGCTTTAATTGTCGTAAAAATCCGTGATATATAGGACTTGACGACATTATAGGTCGCATTATTATTAAATAAGATGATACATTTGCATTATAAATTGGCTTGTTAGGAGGCGTTAAATCCTGAAGGTTCTAATAATCGATGATTCACGCTTTGCTCAACTGATTATCAAAAAGGCTATTAACGGGGAGCTAGAAGGGATCGAAATATTTACAGCATCCAATGGATTGGAAGGATATGCAGCATATCAGGAATATAAGCCGAACGTAATTATTACCGATTTGTTGATGCCACAGATGAGTGGCAGGGATTTAGTGGAGAAGATCCGACGAAATGATTTGAATACAAGGATTATAGTACTTACCGCGGATATTCAAAAAACAACCCGTGAGGAATTGCTGGGATTGGGAATAAGCGCTTATATTAATAAGCCTTTAAACGAAGAAAAAATGGCTTATCTTTTTAGCTTTTTACGGGAGGAAAAATATGCTGAGTGATAAACAAAAGGATTTGATTACGGAATTGGTTAATGTCTACATAGGACATGCCGCCAGTCTGCTATCAGACATGCTGAGTCAACCCATCGCCTTGATGGTACCGGAAGTTGAATTGATAAAAGTAACTAATATTGAGCGCCTGAATCAAATCTATCCAGGTGTATTTTCTCCGGGACACATAATATCTTCTTCACTTCAATTTGGGCCTGATTTCAGAGGCAAGGCCTTTCTTATTTTTCCGGCACAACAGGCTAAGATACTTGTTAACTCTTGCGTGGGGCAAAGTTTGGATGGCTGGGATTTAAGCAGCAGCAACCTGGAGGATACTGATTTCGATGTTCTTAAAGAAATCGGTAATGTGATTTTAAATGCAGTAATTGGCCAATTCGGCGATTTAATGGACAGCAATCTGGATTATTCAGTACCGGAAATAGAATTAATCCATGTTTCTGCTGCCGAACAGCAGGAATTCCTGCAGCAGCACCTCTATATGCTGGTATTTCACACATCATTTAGTCTATCGGAAATACAGGTTAAAGGTGTGATTCTGATTGCACTAACCATGAATTCAGTATCTGAATTGATCAATAAGATTGATGAAATGTTGGAGGAAGCCTATGAATAGCCTGCCGATTACTATCATCGATAAAGTGGACGTCGGGATTCTGGTAATCGATGGAGAATCCAACATCGTTATTTGGAATACATGGCTGGAACGATTTACCGGCAGACCGAGGGAAGAAATAATAGGACAAAACGTTTTTGATATCTGTCCACGCTTTCAGGAAAAACGCTATCAGGAGATATTTGATAATGCGCTAACTAAGGGACAATGCCGGTTTTGTTCGAGCAGTCTGCATAAAAACTTCATTACACCCCTCGATCTTTCGAAAATGACGATTAAACAAAATATGCAGGTAGAACCCATTACTTTGGAAGATCAACGGATGGTTCTGATACAGGTGACTGATGTTACCGGTCATCAAAGCCGGGTAAGCCAATTAAAGAATATATTGCGGGTAATTGAAATTGAAAACGAACAGATCAAGGCAGCAGAAAGCGACATTCGGGAAAAAGCGCTGCATGATCCATTGACCGGCATCCCCAATCGGATTCTGCTCTATGACCGGATTACCCATGAAATCGATATTACCAATCGCCGGGGTAATATGATGGCCTTGTTATTTTTGGACATGGACGGGTTTAAGAAAATAAATGATACTTATGGGCATGATGCTGGTGATAAATTGCTGAAAGCCTTTGCTGTGCGCGTTGGGGGATGTGTCAGACAGAGTGATACTGTGGCCCGTTTGGGCGGCGATGAGTTTGTGATACTTTTGCCTGATATAAACAATAAGGAAGATGTATTACAGGTTGGACGCAAGATTCGGGATCGCTGCGAGAAACCTTATCAGATAGATGACCAAGAGTTTAGTGTTACAGTTAGCATCGGTATAAGCGTGTATCCGGCAGATGGCAAAGAGGTTGATACCTTGTTAAAAAAGGCGGATAGTGCGATGTATACGGTTAAGGCCTCTGGAAAGAACAATCTGGCCTTCTTTTTATAAGCATTTTAATAACAATTAATAACTCAACTTTCGCAGTTGACTTATGGCACGATGCACTACGGTACTGTCATTGCTGTGAAAACCTCATATTGTGTCATTGCGAGCGCAGCGTGGCAATCATCCCATATGCAGCTGTTATAGATTGCTTCGCTGCGCTCACAATTATCACGGGTATTTAACCCGCCACGATAAACGAAAAGCGTTAGATGACCGGGGAAGATTGCCGCGTCGCTAACGCTCCTCGCAAAGACAAGTTCGCGAGTTTTCGTAGTAATGACAGGGTGGGGTGCCGGGGTGGCAATTCTTTATTCTGTCATTGCGAGCGCAGCGCGGCAATCATCCCCCGTTTTCATAGCAATGACAAATACGTGAGTTTTCATAGCAATGACAGAATGGCAAAGTAAGCGGCCTTTTGCAGTTCTAACCTGTTAACTGCGAAAGTTGAGTTAATAATAAAATGGCGACTCATCTTTGAGTCGCCATTTTGGGGAGAGGAGAATTTTGTAAAGTTGTTGGGGAGGGTTTGTTCACCAGAATTTTTATCTGGCACTAGTATCTTTGCCCGCAGATGCAGATTATATACCTAATTGGAAATAATTTTTTACACTTTAACATTTTCCATGCCATATATATGTGGCAGACTCTACATGATCGCGTAGGTGGTCACCGCAAGTTTCTGAGAATACGAAGCTGGGAGTGGTCTTCTTACTTGAAGATAGGCTCTAACACGTATTTTAATAACGAGGGCATATGAATAAAGAGCTAAAGGCGCGCATTAAGGGAACAGATTGTGGCGCGCCTTTTATGTGATAAAATAAAATTGGCCGTAAAAAAAGGTAAATAACTTTTTTCGGTGAATAAAAGGAGAAGGACATGCGAGTTATCAGCGGAAAAGCCCGCGGTAAAAGCATAAAAGCTCCCCGGGGGAAAAACACCCGGCCTATCACTGCCATGATCAAAGAGGCGCTCTTCAACGTTATTGGCCCGGATGTGGCAGGCAGCAGATGGCTGGATCTTTTTGCTGGCAGCGGCGCAGTAGGGATCGAGGCCTTGAGCCGGGGAGCCCGCCAAGTGGTTTTTATCGATGCCGACAAGACGGCGGTGGATATAATCCGTGATAATCTCAGGCATTGCGGTTTGGAGAAGGAAGCGGAAGTCTTCCGTAATGATGTGTTCAGAGCCACTCGACTTCTGCTTAAGCGAAGTCAACATTTTGATTATATATACATTGATCCACCTTTTACCAATGAAGCTATTTTTATTCCTGTTTTAAAAGACTTGGTCAGCTCAGGGTTGCTGGAAGTGGATGGCACCCTGGTTATCAGGACTCCGCGCAGGTTCAAGGTACCGGATAGCATAGAGGGGATGGCTGTCAATCGGTCCGACCAATATGGGGAGTCTACATTGCACTACTATGGCTATAATAAGGAGGGCAGCGCCGATGATGGAAGTGTTCAGGATCCTGGACGATATTGAGTTCATGCTGAAACAGGGTAAGAAGGTGCCGTTATCCAATGGCAAGGTTATTATAGACGCCAGTCGATTTCTGGAAGAAATCGACCGCTTAAAGGCCAGGATGCCAGGGGATCTGGAGACCGCCCGCCTGATTATCATAGAAAAGGAGCGTATTGTCAGCGAGGCTTGTAATGAAGCGGAGACCTATGTGGAACGGTCGCGGGATCATGCTGCCCGCCTGGTTGATGATAACGAGATAACTAGAAACGCGATGCAAATGGGTGAAGAGATGGTGACCAGGGCGGAAGAGGTCGCCCGGGAGATCCGTCGCGATGCGGATGAATATGCCGATGGAGTACTGACTCACATGGAAATGGTCCTCAAGAAAGGACTGGAGGCTATCAGCCAGGGCAAGGATGACATCAGGCAATCCCAGTCCCGCAGTGATTACTAATCTCTGGCCCAGGCCCAACCGGCTATGATCAATGCTATCATAATAACCAAGCCCGGCAGAAGGTACCATAAGGCCAGATTCCAGGCATCAAACGAATATAATATCTGACCCGGGCCACTGCCCATTGTTGCCACGGTCTGCAATGGTTCCAGGAACCGGTAGGCAATCAGAGTGATAGGAAGAGCCAGAGCTATCTGGGCCAGCCGTGCCAGGAGGTAAAAAGATGACCTGACCGGGGTGTCTGACAGGATCCCGGTTACCTGTGCGATGACCGAAAAACCACTGAAAGCCAGTATTGAGCTGATAGCCAGTATTTTGCAGAGGATATCGCCATGGGGAGCCTGGCTGACTGCCTTGGTAGCTATACTGATTTCAAAAAATCCCATACTGATGCCATAGGCAATGGTAGAAGGCAGAGACCGGAAGGACAGGATTCTGGTCAGAGCAGCTGCCAGCCAGTCGATAAAACCCCATACTATTAACATACGGGTCAAAACCGAGAAGAGAATTACGAAGCCTGCAATAGCGATGATATTGTTCAGGCTATTTTTTATGGCTGAAGACATCAATTGGCCGACACTGGTAAATCCGGACCCAACTGCCGGGACAGGTTCTGACCGGTACTTGGTCTGCAGAGCCGGGGCTTTTTTGAAACGCAGGAGAAAGCCCAGCAGCAGATTGGATAGGTAGTGGCCTGTCGCCAGTACATAACCCAGGAAGGGCGATCCAAACAGACCGACGCCCACCGCGCCGATGATAAATAAGGGGTTGGAGTTGTTGGTAAAGGCGGCCAGGCGCTCGGTTTCCTCGGCAGTCAGCAGACCGTCATGATAAAGACGGCGGCTGAGGATGGCTCCCATCGGGAAGCCGGAGGCCAAGCCCATTACCACCACCAGGGAGGCGCATCCCGGCAGGTTGAAGAGAGGGCGCATGACTGGTTCGAATCCGCGTCCAATTATCTTTATAAAACCGGAAGAGGCAAGCATTTCGGCAACAATAAAAAAAGGCAGCAGGGCCGGCAGCAGAACTGAATACCAGAGGGTGATGCCATCCCGCGCCGCAGCCAGACTGGACTGGGGATAACAGATCATGAAGACACTGAGTAAAATTGGTATAATTATTAAAATAATTCGGGTGTTGATCATCCAGGTACTCCGATCCTTTCGTTATAATATGTATATGAACTGACGATTGGAGTATAGAATATAAATGCCGCCATGAGAAATGGGGGGATATGATGAAGGAACGGAAACGAATCGGTCTGGCCTTGGGTGCAGGGAGTGCCAGGGGACTCTCGCATATTGGAGTTCTGCAGGTTTTGACGGAAAACCAGGTTCCCATCGACCTTATTGTTGGCAGCAGTATGGGAGCCCTGGTAGGGGGAGTCTATGCCTGCGGCAGCGATATGAACATGCTGGGTAAACTGGTTTATTCCATGGATAACCGGCTATTTTTCGATATTGGTATCCCGAGAATGGGTTTTGTGGGAGGCAAGCGGGTCAGTTCTCTTATACAATTGCTTACCAAAAATCGGAGCTTTGATCAGACCGATCTCGAATTGGTGGTAATGGCTACTGACCTAATCAGCGGCAAGGGGATCGCGATTGATGAAGGCTCCATCGCCGAGGCGGTCCGGGCTAGTATTTCCATCCCCGGGGTATTCAAACCTGTTAAAAAAGACGGGATGATACTGGTGGATGGAGCGGTCAGCCACCGTCTCCCGGTAGAGGAAGCCCGCAGCCGGAATTGTGATCTGGTCATCGCCGTCGATGTTACCTGTGGAGAGGATAGGCGGGTGACCATCAATAATACCATAGATGTTTTTATGACTGCCCTGGATATCATGATAAGGGATCACTTCGAATTGACCTCCGACAGGGGTGATATCTTGATCCAGCCGGCGGTGGGGAGCTTTACCTCCAGTGATTTCGAACATTCCCGGAGAATCATTGAACTGGGGCGCGAAGCGACCGAAGCCAAAATTGATGAGATACTCGATCGAATCAGAGCTTAGTTATCATACATAGTCACGAACCCTTGCTGAGATGTTGGCCAGAATAGGTGCTAATGGGGGAGCTATATGATTATCGGCGAAGTAGTATAATCCAGAGAACCCTTGCGCTGGTCCGGATTGGCATAAAGTAGGGAATATACATCAGTGGCCCGCCGCTCCAGATTAGCCATTTGGGAAAGTACGGATTCCGGGTTTTCTTCACAGAGCCTTTTCATATCGCTGGCGCGGTTGACTATGGGTAACCGGGAATAAATTTTCATGCTTTGCAGGATTTTTTGTCCTTTTGCCGAAAAAGCTAAAAGGTGCAGGTATTGAGGTCCGAAGTGATCAAAAAGATCTATTTCGCTCTTATTTATGGAGAAAAGGATATATAACAGACTACGGCAGATTCGGGTCATGTTATAGCGTTTAGATTTGATCTGAGCAAGTAATTGGTCGAGGGTGCCTGCGTTGTTGGCAGCCTCTTTAATGCGATATTCCAGACCATCGGTTATTTCATATATAGATGCCAGTTCGTTGACTGACATTGAGCGGATTTTCATTATTATCGCTTGTTCTATGGATTCAAGACCGGATGATTTGCGACCAGAAGTCAATTCTCGTTCAATGACCTCCAGGCTTCCCGGCGACAGGCTGGTGCGCAGTGAGCTAAGATCGGGATTCTGCGTGAGGGCTTGGCGAATCGCAGTAGCGCTGGGTAGAGACGATACCATGGTATCGTGGAAATGCGAACCCTTACGTTTTATGGCAATCGGTTGAAAGTGAATATTATCTTCCTGCAGCACTCGCAGATATTCGATAGCCAGTATATTGTTGGGACCCAACAGGGTTCCCTGCAAATCTCTGTTCAAAAGGGACGGCAAATTTTGCAGAGCACGGGAGCGGGCCAGGGGAAAACTGAGCCCGTTGGATAGATTTTTTTTGAGCAAGGTTTTAAAATCCTCCGGTTCGTGGGACAATATGTCAGCGATTCCTTGCAGGGTGGGCAGGTGACTGTTTTCGCAGCCGAAAGCCAGATGGGTGACCACCCCGGTCCGCTGCAGGAGTTGCAGAGCGCCGCGGGCAAAATAGTAAGCACTGCGGACGGCAAAACAGAAGGGGAGTTCGATAATCAGATCGGCCCCCGAACGCAAGGCCATTTCAGCCCGCGACCATTTATTGAATATGGCAGCCTCGCCACGTTGGGTGAAACTGCCGCTCATTACGCAGATAATGGCATCAAAGTTCTCCGTTTCACCGGCTTGTTCCAGCAGGTATTGATGCCCATTGTGGAAGGGATTGTATTCACTTACTACCCCTAAGACGACCATGGCAGTGGCTCCTTTATATGTAAAACTGGTACTATAAATCTTATCACTTATTTATTATAGTTTGTGCTAAAATTAACTAAGTTAATTCCTGCTCGTACACGAGAGATGCCAGGGAGGTGACGGCTTCTAGGTAGATTACGATACATTTAACTGGTTCGTTAATGAAAATCGGCAACGAGTTTTCATTACACTCAAGAGTTTACCCAGGGGGGAAAGTTAAATACTTAGTAAGATTAGGAGGTAACAGAATGAGTTTACTGGAAGAAATCAGAGCAAAAGCCGCGGCAAAATGTCCGGTAGTTGTTCTACCGGAAGGAACGGAAGAAAGAACTCTTAAGGCTATCAAGGGCATCGTGGCCGCCAAGCTAGCCCGCCCTATCCTGCTGGGCAATGTTGCAGCAGTTAAGGATATGGCAGCCAAGGTCGGAGCCGACCTGACCGGAGCCGAAATCGTTGACCCGGCCAATGCTCCTTATTTCGATGACTATGTACAGGCATTCTATGAGATGCGCAAGGCTAAGGGCGTTGATCTGGACAAGGCCAAAAAGACCATGTTAGATCCCCTGTTCTTCGCTTCCATGATGGTCAAGATGGGTCAGGCCGATGGTGAAGTGGCCGGAGCTGAAAACACCACTGGCAATGTATTACGCCCCGCTCTGCAGATCATCAAGACTGCCCCTGGCATTCCTGCCGTTTCAGGTTCCTTTATCATGATCGTTCCCAATTGCGAATATGGCGATGCCGGCACCTTTGTATTTGCTGACTGCGCCGTAACCATCGATCCCAGTGCGGAAGAGCTAGCTGCCTTTGCCAAGGCTTCTGTCATGACTGCGCAGGAACTTTGCGGCATGAAAGACCCGAAGGTCGGTATGCTTTCCTTCTCCACCAAGGGTAGTGCCAGCCACGCCGACGTAGACAAGGTAGTAGAAGCCACCAGGATCGCCAAGGAAAAATATCCCGAGATCAAGGTTGATGGCGAACTGCAGTTTGACGCCGCTATCGTTCCCAGTGTAGGCGCCTCCAAGGCTCCCGGCAGCGATATCGCTGGCAAAGCCAATGTTCTGATCTTCCCGGACATCAATGCCGGCAACATAGGCTACAAGCTGGTTCAGCGCACGGCCAAAGCCGAAGCTATCGGCCCCTTGCTCCAGGGACTTGCCAAGCCGGTCAATGACCTGTCCCGCGGCTGCAGCGTAACCGACGTAGAAAACGTAGTAGCGATCGTCGCCGTAAGAGCATAAGGCAGGAGAGGCAAAGCCTCAGCCTTAAAATAAATTTCTCAAAATTTAGGAGGTATGTTTTTAATGAAGATTCTGGTAGTAAACGCTGGTAGTTCCTCTATCAAATATCAGGTAGTCGACATGACCGATGAATCCGTATTGGCACAGGGTCTGGTCGACCGGGTTGGTATTCCCGGCACCACTCTGGAGCACAAACCGATCGGCAAGGACAAGGTTCTCATCAAGAAAGACCTGCCCGACCACACCGCTGGCATTCAGTTGGTGCTTGAGGCTCTGATCAATGATGAATACGGCGTAATCAAGAGCATGGACGAGATCGGTGCAGTTGGCCATCGCGTAGTTCACGGCGGTGAAGATTTTGCTGCTTCTGTGGTTATCGATGACAAAGTTAAGAAAGCTATAAAAGACTGCTTCGATATGGCTCCGCTGCACAACCCGCCCAACATGATGGGAATCGATGCTTGCCAGGCTCTGATGCCCAACGTCAAGCACGTAGCTGTATTTGACACCGCTTTCCATCAGACCATGGAACCGGCCAACTACCTGTACGCTCTGCCTTATGAGGTATATGAGAAGTTCAAAATCAGAAGATATGGCTTCCACGGCACCTCCCATTTCTATGTATCCCACCGGGCTGCCGAAATGTTGGGCAAACCTTATGAGCAGTGCAAGATCATTACCCTGCATCTGGGCAACGGCGCCAGCATGGCCGCTATCAAAGACGGCAAAGTGGTTGACACCACCATGGGCTACACTCCCCTGGAAGGTCTGGTCATGGGCACCCGCTCCGGCGACCTCGACCCCGCTATCGTTTTCACCCTCATGGAGAAACTGGGTATGAACACCACCGAAGCCAACAATTACTTCAACAAGAAAGCCGGTATGCTGGGACTGTCCGGCGTATCCAACGACCTGCGCGACATCCTCGAGGCTGCCAATTCGAACAATGAAAGAGCCAAGATCGCTCTGGATGTATACTACAATAGGATCAAGGCCTACATCGGCAACTACATGGCCAAACTGAACGGCTGCGATTGTATCGTATTCACCGCCGGCGTTGGCGAGAACGGCATCGACGTTCGCGAGAACATTTGTAAAGACCTCGAATACCTGGGCATCAAAATGGATGTCGAGAAGAACAATGTCCGCGGCAAGGAAGTGGACGTCTCCACTCCCGATTCCAAGGTCAAGATCCTTCTCATCCCGACCAACGAAGAACTGGTTATCGCTCGCGATACCTACAATCTCACTAAATAATTATAAAATAGGGATCAGAAGAGGCGGGACAAGTGTCCCGCCTCAGACTGTCAATAAAGGCCATGTTTCGTTTTTGGAAACATGGCCTTTTTGTCTGTGCGTAAAACCAGTATACAACATGTGAGATTGGTAACGTGGCAACATGGCGGGGAAATATTCTAACCTCTTTAAAGGAATATTTCCATGTTAATTAGTGAATTCACATACAGGGTTTTGCACCAACAAATAGCAATAGGCATAAATTATGATGGGATAATAATAACTCTTGACTCCTATTGCTTGTGGATTTGTTGGAGGGGTTTGGATGACCATAAATTTTGTCATAGGTGACTCTGTATACAGGAATGTTATGCAGGAGATGAGCGAACCCGTTCGTTTTTATATTTCCAACAGCGTTATCAATACTAATACAATCAATGATGCGGTTAATGTGCATTTTTTTACTCCTGGATCTAAATATCGTACATTTGTAGACTTCGATAAAGGCATCAAAGTTTTTTTACCGCACGGTATTTCTGACAAAGGTTATCGGACCGGGGAAACATTGAAGGAGTTCGACTTTATCTGTGTTTCCGGCCCATTTTGGGTAGAAAAGTTGACGGATGAAGGTATACCAGAAGAAAAGCTGTTTATTGGCGGATATCCCAAATTAGATTCGGTATTTTCCGAGAGAAAAGTGCTTCATCATACCAATATAAAGCCAGTTGTTCTATATGCGCCAACTCATACCAACTCCAGGGGTTGCGCATATGGCAAGCTGACCGAGGATATGATTCAATTGCCGGGTTACATCGATTATATCCCATCTTTACACCCTTACAACAATCCAGATCATCTGACGACAACGAAGCAATTGATCCATGCCGATGTGGTCATATCGGATATAGGAAGTCTGGTTTGGGAGGCATGGGCATTAGGGATTCCCGTGGTTTTTCCTGATTGGGTGGTAAAAGACCGGCTTATTTCAGCTTTGCCAACCACATTGACCGCTCATATATACCGGGAGGGCATAGGCTATCACGCAAATTCTCTGGAGGAGCTTTCCGAGCAAGTCTGTAAAGCTATAGATCAGGGCATAACGCAAGCGGAGAAGGACCTTATTAACCGGGTATTCCCCGCGGAATTAAGGGGGATCTCGGGAAAAGTTACGGCAGAACATTTATTACGCATAGCCTCCGAAATTGGAGGTTTTGCGGTATGAAAATTGTTATACCAGCAGCCGGGCTGGGGTCTAGAATGATGCCGTATACCACCTATATTCCCAAAGCAATGCTCCCGGTCGGACAACAAACGCCGATTACCCGGCTTCTTGCCCAGCTTAAAGCAAATAATATAACACAAATAATTATAATAACTGGTTATCAACATCAGACGTTAAGTGCATTTGTACTAAACCATTTTCCTGACCTAGATATTCAATTTGTGTATAATGACCGCTTCGCAAAGGCCAATAACATCTATTCTCTTTTTATCGCCAGAGAGTACTGCAATGATGAAATTACCATAATAAATGCCGATCTGCTGTTAGCAGATGAATTGGTTAAAAGAGTATTAAACAACGCTCCTAATTTTGTGGTAGTTGATAAGGATGTTGATCTAACGGCAACTGCGACCAAGGTTATCATCAAAGATGGTCTATATTTGAGCCGCATCAGCAAAGATATTGATCCAGTCAGTGCTCAGGGAGAAAACATCGGAGTGATCCGGCTCTCCAAGGATGCAGCTGACCTATTTTTCAGGAAGGTCACAGAATTTATTGAACGTGGGAATTTGCAGGTATGGTACCCATATGCTCTGGATGAGCTTTTAGAGGAGATTAGGGTTAAAGCATTGTTTACCGATCAATTGCCCTGGTGTGAAATCGATACCCCGTCGGATTATGAAAAGGCAATTAATCTATTTGCCGAAAAGCCATTTGGTGAATAGCTATTTATAACCATGTAATATGAAAACTTGGAGAGGAAAATGATTAAAGTGATCAAAGAAGCATTTGGTGAATCCAGTGATTAAAGTAAGATTTTTTAATATGCATATGAATCGAAGTTCAAATCCTAATGATGCTCAGAGTTTGGCAGACGACAAAGGGTGGATGGAATCCCTAAATAATTTGTATACCAGGGATCACGATTATACTTGGAAGGATATTCAAATAACTTGTGATGAAGATTACGATTATGCGGTAGTAATTGATTCGGTTTTTACCCAAAACTATTTCGATCCCTCTAATACCATTCTATTTAGAATGGAACCAAAATCATTAAGAGAATTATTCGATAATTATCAGCAAAGTATCAGGCCGGAAACCTTTCTGAAAGTATATGATTTTAACATTCTGTGGACATGGGTTGGATTTTTTGATTATATGCAATTTTTTACCGAATCATTTGAAAAAACCAAAATGCTGTCCAGTATAATCTCTGCAAATCATTCCACTTCTGGCCATATTGACCGACTAAGTTTTTTGACATATCTGGATAGGCTTGCTTATTTCGATCATTATGGTGATGAGCGCGGAATTCTTGGATTTTTTGATGATTTAAAATCTTATCGAGGCAAGATAGCAACTAAAAAGGGAGGCTTAATACCATATAAATATCATTTTAATGCAGAGAATTCAAACGAGTATAACTATTTTTCTGAAAAATTTATTGACGCATTACTTTGTGAATGCTTGGTGTTTTACGACGGTTGTTTGAATCTGGAAGACTACATTGATAAAGATGCTTTTATTAAACTAGACCTAAAAAATCCCGAACAATCCTTAGAAATAGTTAAAACATCGATAGAACAAAATGAATGGGAAAAACGCATTGATCTGGTCAGACAAGAAAAGAAAAAGGTATTAGAAGAGTTGAATATTTTAAATGTTGTTTATAATACGGTTCACGGATTCAAAAACTATTTTGAAAAATAGAGGAGGAAAAATATGCCTATTTATTCGGATGTCTTAAAGACTTGGAAAATGGATAGTAATACTATGGTTGAAACCGGTTCTTATATAGGGGATGGCATCGCCAAGGGTTTAGCAGCGGGATATGATAAGATATTTAGCTTTGAAATCATTCCGGAAAATTATCATTCTTGTATTGAAAGATTTAAAGATAAGCCAGAAGTTAATTGTTTCCTGGGTGATTCGATAAAGCTGCTGCCAGGAGTACTTTCAAATATTAATGAAAGGATAGTTTTTTGGCTTGATTCTCATTTCGTAGGGGAAACTGATAGTGATTTGTACCCTATTATGAATGAACTCAAGCTAATAAAGAATCATTTTATTAAAAATCATACTATTCTAATTGATGATGTGCGGCTGTTTGCAGATGGGAAAGACCCCGGAATGCCTATTAGTATTGCGGAGGTTAAAGATTTTATTTTAACTATTAATCCGGCTTATAATTTTGCTTATGAAGATGGATTTATTGATAATGATATTCTGGTTGCTTATGTTGACCATTAAATATGGGGGGAGGCCAGTAGGCATGAATATTTAACCACCAGCCTATGTTCTTGTTAATAAGCTATTTATTAATGGATTGAATCCGCATTTTAAACTTCTCAAGAGCAACAAGGTCGGACATTCGGTAAACATGGAAGGCCGGATAATGAGTATCAACAAAAAGCTCAAAGCCCAGGGCGGCAGCACGAAGGCAAAAGTGGCGATCCTCGCCGACCAAACTGGTATTATAGATTTCATTAAAGTTAACACCGGCCTGAATAGCCTTTTTACTGATAAGAGTGCAGGCTCCTAAACCACCAACCTTGTATAATCCGGGAACTTTGAGTTCATTCAAAAATGATAGCGTCCTCTCTAAGACCTGGTTCTCGCTTAAGCTCTCTTTTCTTGATTTGTTATACAGGATATATTGATCTGAACACCATACTTGCGGTAATACTGGGAAGTCAGGTTCCCATTTGGTCCAGAATATTTCTGATACAATATCCTTTCCACAGTTAACTAAATGCTCAAGGGTTTGAGGTTGTAACACCAAATCAGAGTCGACTAAGAACACATAATCATAGTTATCTTCCCGAGCATTGTTAATAATGCTATTCTTAAACCCGGCTACCTTCCAAATCAGTTCATCTTCCCAGATATGGGTACTCTCGTTACAGAAATACGGTTTATCATCCCTCGCTTTGACCAGGAACGTATTATGGTTCTCTGCGGTGAAACGAGCAATTAATTGACGCGATTCTTCCTCAAGGTTGTCATCGATAAAGTAAAAGTCGACATCTATGGCATCTGAATTCAGTCTCTTTATACTCCATAAGTAGTTGCTCAGTATTTCAGCCTTTTGGCGAATGGGAGTTCCAATCAGCACCCGGGGCTTATCTTCGTTCAAGCCTTATCCTCCATACCATTCGATGGTCAAATCACAGGGGGCGAATAATGGGGCCTCGGGTGCCAGCCATTGAATATGATCAAAGCTTAATTGAGGGTCTGGCTCTTCATTAGCGCGAATATAGACCAGATCTCCGTTGCTCAATAATGTTGTAATCAAATCCCCCAATTTATGATAATCGACTGGCTTATCACCTAACTGAATCTGGACTACACGGCTGTGTTGAATATCATTTAAATGGATACCATCCATTTTGTTTTCAAGCAACGATCTCCAGCTATTTCGCCACCGATCTTTGGTGAAGGCCCGGGCCACTTCGGGATTCCTGGCCTTAAATAGATTCAATTGTTCCCGATCCTCCAATAAACTCATAATAGCTTGCTTCAATTCCTGGGGACGGGGGTCAATTAAAAAACCATTGTAGTTATTTATAATCAAGTCCGGTAATCCACCGACACGAGTTGCGATAACCGCGTTACCTGAAGCCATCGCTTCCAGACAGGATAAACTCGTACCTTCACTGTGAACAGTAGGAATCAGAGAGATGTCCGCAGCCTGGTAGGCTTGCGGCATTTCATCCATCGACAGGGGGTAATACTTGACCCTATCCGCCCACTTAATTTGTTTGTCAATGATCTGACCCAGATCTTGACCTCCACCTCTTCCTACAAAATGAAATTCAACTTCGGGATATTTCTCCAAAATATCATCCATAATCTCCAAAACCAAATACAGCCCTCGAGCGGCGTATAGCTGCCGGGGGTATAGAATTACTATCTTGTCTCTCTTTTCTAAATAGTCTTCTTTTGGTTTAAACACCGATATATCGACATAATTAGGAATTAATTTGATGTTTTGACTAAGACTAAAATCAACCGTCTGCAGCCAACTGGCTGAATTGGTATCTACCGAAATCAGGTCTTCGCAGGCTTTGGCTGCCTCAATATAGCGTTGGTTCATAAACCAAAACTCAATAGCGTTATCAAATTCACACGATGGAGTGTCCCAGGAAACCCCGTGACTTATCCCTATATTGGGAGTTGCCGCCAATGGCCAGACTTCAAAAAAAGCTGAATATATATTGAGAGCGGTTCTCCCCTGTACCTGTTGATAAAAAATATGGTTAAACTCTTTGGCACACCGCAGTATCCAGCCGTCAGCCCTTTGTTCATAGCGGCTTAAAGATACTATATCGATGTTTTTAAAGCGCCGCATCCAGGGATAATTACCATATTGAAAAACCACTAACTCACTGCCCAACTCAGTGCAGATTTCACTTAAGTCAAGCAAATAGCGTTCAGCCCCTCCGTTATAAAAATAATCCCCGGTATAGTCCAGGAAAGTCGCTGTCATCACGGCAACCTTTCCGCGAAGATCAAGGTTGGCATAGGGCAGCCAGCCTCGAGGGTTAGATCTGATTCTCTCTTCTAATAAGCTGGCGTTTTGTTTATCATCCAGACCCTTATGAAGACATAACCATTTACCATCAGATGAAAGCTTCCTGGGAGTTAATGCGGTAGGCGGGAAATAACTAATCAGGTTAACCTGGTCATATATCTCTTTGCTTTCAGGAAGCGAATTCACATCAACATGAAGCCATAGAAATTTATGATGCAGGATTTCAGACCAATCCGGATGGATAGATCGGGTTGACAATACTACGGCGGAAAGGCTTTTTACGATTGGTTTCAGCAAAAAACCATGCACGACTAAAACCAGGTTTTCCTGTAAAATCTCCATGCCTCCTGAGTATGAAGGATGGCATAAAAAGCACAGGTAACCCCTGGCAGCCATTTCAGTTAAAAGATTGGTTAATTCTGCTTGGGGCTGTTCATTTTCAGGAATAAGATAGATTATAATAGCCCTGGGCTTATGATCATTTAATATTTGAACTATCTCCAGCATTTCAGCGGTGAATTCTTTATTCCGGGTTTTTGGCTGCGCCGTCGTAATAAACTCTTCTGCCATCGGATTCTCCTTCATAAACTCTTTCACTAATGAATCATTTTGCTGAGTTTGAAAACACGTCCTTACTACACAAGACATATTATGAAAATATAAAATCACTTTAATATTCTATGAGACCTTAGGTTATTAGGTGAGATAGGACCCCAATTTTTATGATGTCGGTTTTGGTTAAAATGGGTCCTTAAGAGACTTGGGGATGGTAGAATATGAATCCCGCTCAGATCGGATAGTCGGTTCAGAGGGAGGTGTTTTTCTGATCCAAAACAAAACCGGTCTATCTCTGGCCATGATTGTAAAAGACGAAGAAAACTGCATAACCAGATGTCTGGATAGTGTAATAGATTTAGTAGACGAAATGGTGATTGTGGATACCGGATCAACCGACAACACAATCGATATTTGCCGCAGCTATAATGCCCGGGTGTTCAATTATTCATGGAATAACAACTTTGCTGAGGCTAGAAATTTCGGACTGGCTAAGGTTACGCAGGATTGGGTTTTATGGCTGGACGCCGATGAGAAAGTAGCCCGGGAAAACAGAGAACAGTTAAGTAATCAGGACCTCTTTGCTAATTATGACGCTCTCTCGGTGCCAATTATTAATTTTTATGGTGAAAAGGTTAACCATGATGAGATTGCCAAAATAGCCCAGCCCAGGTTATTCAGAAATCATATGGGTTTTCGATTTGAGAACAAGATCCATGAGTGGCTTAATATTTCTTCTGCTTATGATCAAGAACGGGTGGGGTTCTTAGATCTTAAAATCTATCATTACGGTTATTTAAATACCCAGGTAGAGAATAAACAAAAATTTCTACGGAACGTGGAACTATTGTTGCAGGAATTGAAGGAAGAAAAGAATCATGCCTGGACCCATTATTACTTAGCAATGGAGTACTATCGAAGGAACCGGCTTAAAACAGCCTTTGAACATGTTAATCAATCCATAACCCTGTTTATCAAAGAAGGAATCATTCCACCACCTTCGATGCTCTATAGTCTGAAGTATTCGATTTTAATCCGAACGGAAAGTTGGGAGGGGGCGTGGCCGGGCATTAAATCCGCTGTCCGGATGTTTCCTGATTATGTAGACCTGAAATTTTATATGGGAGTAATCCTTTACTACAAACAGATGTATCAGGAAGCTCTGGATTGTTTCCAAGCATGCATCCATTTGGGAGAAGATAATCTTAATTATTTGAGTATCAAGGGATTAGGCAGTTTCTGGGCATGGTTTTATATAGGGCGTTGTTTTGAGAAATTAAGAGATCCAGAAGAAGCCTTTCTGGCATATCTAAAGTCTTTAATGGTTTCGAACAACTTTCTGCCTGCCCGTGAAGCAATCAACAAGCTGATTGATATGCAACCCGCTTTGGCTGGACGTATTAAATATCTTAAACCCGAGTTCAGAAGGCTTTTACAATAATAACCAGATAGCGAGCCTCCGCAATGCAAAACACTGAAGTTGTAACAGGATTCTATGAAATAACATATTTATAAGGTATATGAAACAAAAGGAGGGATTAATTGATGTCGTTCCCAACAATACCAGAAATATCTCCAACAATCAGTCTTGACAGATCTCAGGTTATTAACCTTCTGTTGGCCTCGGTTGCTTTGGAAGAACTCAGCCTGGCCCATGTAATTAATGCTGAGGCCGAAAAACTCCAGGCTGTATTAGGAACTCTTCCGGGTCTGGCTATTACAGCAACTTCTATTGCGGAATTGCTCACAGTTAACCGTGAAGTAAGGAGGACCTTGCAAACTGTTATAAAGAAAGAAATGCTGCTTGAGTTTAAGTTGGAAGATATTCTGGATATTCCCCTCGTTTAATACTAACTAAATATAGGTTTTCAACTTAGGGGCTATTTGAGAAAGTATAATTACTTTATCAGATAGCCCCTTGGTATTATTTTAATTACAAAAGGAAAGCGAATGGACATAAGATGCGACACAAGAATCTGTTGGAAAAGGCAATCATAACGCTTTATCCCGCTGTCGGCCGGTCTCAGGTTAAGAATTTGAAAAGAATTATCTACATAACAAACCAAGGTTTATTAAGCTGTGTTACGGTTTCCGCTCGCCTTGCCTCCTGGCTTGGACAAAGCGTTATGCTTGCCTCGCAATTGTAATTGATACAGCAGGGGAATTCTAAACGGGGGACAGATTGCTGCGTATAAATTGATCAACTGCTAAAATTGTGTTACCATCAAATTTTTAATTAACATAATCTTAAATTCTGCGTCCATCATATAAAAACTGTGTTAATCTGCGTCCATTCAGTTCCCCCTACTTCCCACGTCAGGTTTCAGTTGTTGCGCTTTATATGTCAACTGTGAATGTTGAGTTAATTACAAATAATGTTCAAAAGGGGCATTTTCATTAACCAAAAGTAGCTGGATTGAATATAAGTATTAACAAACTATTAATCGGAGAGAGTTGATTAATTTTGAGTATGCCGCAATTCCCACCGCAGCCGCATCGTCCTGATTTACATCAAACCATTATTGATCTTTTGGATTCAATAGCTTTGGAAGAGATAGCCTTGTCGCACTTGCTAAATGCGGAAGCCGAGAAGATTCAGCAGTTTTTACGTCATATATCATCGTGCACCCCTACTGATACTGTAATCGACTTTAATGTTGTGGTGAATGAGACATTGGAAACGGTGATTATGAAGGAATGGCTTCTTCTGAGGAAGCTGGAAAACGTAACCAGATTCGCCAACAAGCAGTTCCCGCCACCGTGTCCACCGGTATGCCCGCCTGTACCCTGTCCGCCGATACCGGCATGTCCGCCGATACCGGCATGTCCGCCGATACCGGCATGTCCACAGACACCGGCATGTCCGTCGGTACCTGTTTGTCAACCCCAGGTCGTTTTCAGGGTATCTAAGCCTAAACGGCCACATAAAAAACATCGGCAGTTCCTGGAAGAGTAGGGGGATTACCTATTCGCGGTCCCGGGTTGTCTTAATCGGAGAATTATCATTAACCTAATGTAAAAAGAGATTCCTGTAATGGAATCTCTTTTTCTAGCTATCGGTATTTAATTAACCCATATAGCCCATCAACTCGGAAATAGTCTGGGCGGCCCGTACGACATCCCGGCAACATCCCGAAATAAACTGCTCATTCAGGATTTTTTCCGCATTTCCGGATACACTGATCCCGGCAATAATCTGCCGGGATACGCTGAAAATGGGGGCAGCCACACAAGCAATGCCGACAAGGGCTTCCTCACGGTCAACGGCAAATCTCTGCTGCTTGACAGTTTTGAGTTCTGATCTTAGAACCTCGGGGTCAGTTATGGTATTGGAGGTCAGCGGAATCATAGATTCATTATTCAAGTATTTTTCAATGTCCTCCTCAGCCTGAAAAGCCAAAAGGACCTTGCCTACTGCTGTACAATAGGCAAAAACCTCAGCGCCGGCTTTGGGGAATGCGGAGCCGTCACCACCCGCCTGGTTATTGATTATGAACACGGCCTTGTTACCCGCATAGATGGCCAGATGTACTGATTCCTGGTATTTCTTACCCAACCACTTAATCATCGGTTCTGCAGCGGAATTCAGTCTTATGTTTCCGCTGTAGGTACGGCCCAGTTCATAGACCTTGATACCCAGTCCGTACTTGCCGTTATCAGCCATTTGCAGGAAGTCCTGCTTTTCAAGGGCCTTGACCAGCCCATGGACTGTACTCTTCGAGAGATCAAGTTCACGGCTTATTTCGCTGATGCCCCATTCGGTTTTATTACAGTCAAACAGATTGAGAATGGACAGGGCTCTCTCCACTGACCTGCTCATATAATTCCTCCAGAATAATACGGACCAAAGCATTTGTTAAAAGATGATTGCTTTATAATTATTCTAAGGAAAAATCCGATTTTCAGCAACCTTCTATGCCATAAGCCCGAGCTAACATAACCATGGGATGGATTACCTCTTGTCTTTTATTATTCAATCCAGCCCCAATATAGAAACGGCATACCGGGCACTGGGTCACCACCAGATCGGCGCCGCTCTGCTCGATATCCTCGACCCGGTGCGAACGTATACCTTCTGACAATTCGCGGTGCTCCATGTAAAAGGCTCCCGCAGCACCACAGCAACGTTCTGCATTCTCCAGTTCCTTGAATTCAGTCCCGGGGATTTGTGTGAGTATCTGCCGGGGGGCATGGCGTACGGTGGGACTCCAGGCCCGGTGGCAGGGTACATGATAAGTAAAACTTTGGTTCAGGCGGCCTGGAAGGTCGGTTAACCCCACGCTGTTAAGGTAATCGGTAGTCTCCCAGACCCGGGACGCCATATCATTGATCTTTTCCTGCAGTGGATCATCAGTTGGAAGCATCTTGCTGAATTTTTCCTTAAACATCATACCACAGGAAGTACAGTCGGTAACTATCGCGTCAACATCCAGCTTGGAAAAAATCCTGACATTGGTTTGCACCATCTCCCGGGCTGACTTTACATCTCCTTCACTCATGGAAGGTATCCCGCAGCAAACCTGCCCGTCAGGGATGATAACCTCCATTCCATTGCGGGTAAGCACTTTAACCACCGCCACCCCGGTATCAGGAAACATGAAATTGGTGCCACAACCAACGAAATAGGCTATTCTACCACGGGTCGCTCCTTCGGCTTTGACCGTTCCCGAGTAAAGTTTGTCAAAGGTCTTACTGGCCAGTGGCGGCATATCCTTGGTGGCGATACCGACCTTCTGCGCCAGGGCTCCGGCCTTGCCCATTAAACCGGTCAAACCACGTTGTTTGAGCATTTTGCCCATGACCAGGTTTTTCACACTCGAAAGGCCGCCTTTCTGCTCGTTAATGGCTGCCCGGGCGGCGACTACGATCTCATCTATCGGCACCTGGGAAGAACAGCCCTGAGTACAATTGGTGCAGAGTAAACAACGGTCGATAATCTCCAGAGCACGGGGGCTGAGGGGCATGCTTTTATCAATTATGCTGCACTGAATTACCTGGATCCGGTTGCGGGGCAGTACCGATTCCACCTTATCCTCAAGAAATACCGGACAACTGGCCTGGCAGTAACTGCAATGCGAACACTTTGCTATCTGGTCGCTATATTCCTGCACTTTCTTCATATCGCCACACCGCCTTCCAGCCAGATTTTTCCGGGGTTTAGCAGTCCTTTGGGGTCAAAGGCCTGTTTGATGCGTTGCATCAATTCGACCTGATTGCGCCCGAATTCCCATTCCAGGTATTCCTGCTTGTGAACTCCAATACCATGTTCACCGGAAATAGTCCCGCCCAGATCGAGGCCAGTGCGTATTATGCGATCGATGGCTTGCTTGGCTTTGATGTTGGCATCATCGCTGATTTCGGGTTGGAGGATGGTCGGATGCATATTGCCGTCACCCGCATGGCCCGCCAAACCGATCTGGATGCCAATGTCAGCAGCTATCGCCTGTACCCCGCGTACAAAATCCGGTATCCGGTTGCGGGGCACGGTAATGTCTTCAGTAATAACTCGTTTCATTATGCTTAACATGAGAGGATATAGCTTGGAACGTGCTTCCCAATAGCTGGCTGCTTCGTTGGGATTCTCCACTACTCGCAGGTCGGGGATGCCTAAATCTTTACAGACCTCAAGTATCTTCCGGGTGTCCTCCTGGACCTGGCTGGCAGTGCCGTCTACATCCACCAGCAGATAGGCTTCGTAATCCAGCGGCAGCGGGGGAGTAATATAGTTGTTCATAACCATTATGGCCAGTTTGATCAAAAACTCCAGCATAGCCGGGACCGTCCCGCTGGCAATAATGGCGGAAACCAGTTCAGCTGCCTGATCGAGGCTGGTGCAGGAGATGACCATAGTGTTATGCACCGGAGGCAGGGTTAAAAGCCTCAGGTTCGCGTGGGTGATTATTCCCAGGGTCCCTTCGGAACCGGTCATCAGGCGGGTGATGTCATAACCGGAAGACTGCTTCACCATCTTGCCGCCGGTTTTAATAATTGAACCATCAGCGAGCACCACCTCGGTTCCCAGAACGTAGTTACCGGTGGTACCGTATTTGACCCCGCGCGGACCTCCGGCCCGGGTGGCGATATTGCCGCCCAGCGTACACACGTTCATGCTCTGAGGATCCGGCGGGTAAAAGAGGCCCTGGCGCTCTACTGTTCTGGTAAATTGACGGAGGACCAGGCCGGCCTGTACCTCCGCCGTCAGATTATCCCGGTCTATTTCTATGAGACGGTTCATCCATTTCATATCCATAACGATGCCCCCGGCGAGTGGAGTACATCCACCAGCCAGTCCGCTGCCTGCCCCTCTGGGGGTTACAGGAACGTTCTGTTCGAAGGCATACTTCATGACACCGGCAGCATCTTCAGTAGTAACAGGCAATACCACCGCATCAGGGATCCTGTTAGCATAATAATGGGTTGCGTCACTGGCATAAGCCATTAGATCTTCAGGCTGACTCAAGACCTGTTTGTCTGATAGTAGTCTGGTCAGATCCTGGGTTAGACTCTTCATATTCAACCCCCCCCTTTTTCTCTATGTTTCTATCTGGCCAGGTGCTAAGCTACTTCTTGGTTGCTTCATATCCCAGTTTAAAAACTCTTTCATTGAGTTCCAGCACCTTCCCGGAAAAACGGGTCTTGAGTATTTCGTAATAATCAGCGAGATCGAGAGGAACTTCGGCAAGAGCTGTCAATGCACCCATGATTGTGATATTCGCGGCCTGGGGATTGCCTGCGCCAATAGCTATCTGTGTAGCATCCACTATTTGCACGCTGCCGCATAAGGCTTGCAACTCTTTTTCAATAGCAGCTATTTCTGGATAAACCGCCTCACCTATTAAAACTCCCAGCGGGTAGTTGGGGCGCGGGTCGAAAATAACCTTGGTATTGATGTTCCCATAGTCTCTGGTCACCCGCAGGACTTCAATGGGCTCAAAACCGACTATTATATCGGCTTCTTTGCAAGGAATCAAGGGGCCGAACTGGTGCGAAATGGAGACTCTGACGTGGCTCATTACCGATCCGCCCCGCTGGGAAGCGCCGTAGGTCTCGCCAACTGTTGTATAATATCCCTTTTCCACCAGGGCAGAAGCCAGCAGTTCAGAAGCCAGGATGTTGCCTTGACCGCCTACTCCACAAATAATTATGTTAAGCGGGTCTTTTATAAGTGACTGCATCAAACTTCCCCTCCTTCCACTTTTATAGCTCCGGCTGGGCAGAGGCTGGCGCAAACTCCACAGCCTATGCATACCACTTCGTCGATCTGAGCTTTATTGGCCTCATAGTCCCATATATTGCCCGGGCAGCCCCAAACTCGACTGCAGAAACGTCCGCAGCCACAATTATCACCCCGGCATAGATCTGGATCGACCCAGACCCGCCGCCGGCTGCCCTTGCGAATGACCAGGGTAGCGCATTCCCTCTTTAATATAAGGACCTTAAGTCCGGGTTTTCGGGCCAGGCGGTAGATTATTTCCGTAGTATTCTCGACATCATAAGGATCAGCCACAGTGACCTGGCACCCGATAGCCTGGGCGACTTTTTCGATAGAAACCGGTTCGGCCGCTTCTCCCATGGCAGTTACATTGATGCCCGGATGTGGCTGGAAACCGGTCATAGCTGTTGCTGAGTTATCAAGCACAATAAATAACATATTGGAGTTGTGGTATCTGGCATTGACCAGGCCAGGTAAACAGGAATGGAAGAAGGTTGAATCCCCGGCCAGAGCTATGACCGGTTGTTTGAAGCCCAGGCGAGTCAACTGCCCGAGCCCCTCGGCCATGTTGATGCCGCCGCCCATGCAGCCCAGAGCATTGATGCCATAGTGGCCAGCCCGCTGTCCGCCCATGGTATAACAACCGATATCACCCATAACCAAACCGCCGCCTACTTGCATGCCCAGGCTCTGTTTGAGTATAAAGTAAGACGCACGATGGGGACACCCGGCACAGAAGGTCAATTCCCGGAGCGGTATGACTACCTGTTCATCAACGGGAATTACCGTTGATGACGGTGCAGGGAAGGAAGCCTGCATGATACCCGCGATAGCATTGCGGACCAGATCTGGATTCAACTCACCGGTCCGAGGGAAGGCAAGCCCACCACATCGGCCGCTGATTTCTACCTGAATGCCCGGATGGTGGCCGATAATGGCCGCGACATTCTGCTCCAGGAAGGGGTCTACCTCTTCAACTACCAACACCTTTTTGCTCCGATTCAAATGTTTGAGCAACAATTGCTTGGGCAGAGGCCAGGTGCATCCCAGTTTGAGAACTCCAACCTGTTCTTTAAGTTCTAATGTATCAATAGCTTCCTGACTGTAGAACCAGCCCGAACCACTGGTTACGACTAAAAGGTCCGGTTCATCCGGGCCAACATAAGCGTTGAAACTGGAGCCTTCGAAGATCTCCTTGGCCTGGTCCAGTTTATCCAGCATCAGATCATGGAACCAGTTTACGGCCACTATCTTATCCCATTCGCCTACCTGCTCGGGTGCTTTCAGTTCTGCAGGCAGGTCGCCCAGGGTAACGTTACCGCGGCCATGATGGATGCGGGTGACCCCCCTGACCATAACAACCTGTTGTAATTGCTCTGATAGCTCAAAAGCCCACTTCACCATGTCCTTGGCCTCCTGGAAGGTAGCAGGCTCCAATAGCGGCAGGCTAGCTGAACGGGCCTGGTGACGAGCATCGAATTCGTTGGTGCTGGAATGAGCACTGGGGTCATCGGCTACCACGAGCACGACACCGCCTTTACATCCTGACAGCGCGGCGGAATGCAGCGCATCTCCGATGACCAGCAGACCATTCTGCTTGGCGATGCAGAGAGAACGCACCTTGCCCATGGAAGCTCCCATACAGGCTTCAAAGGAACAGGTTTCGTTGGTCGACCATTCCGCATACAGGTTCATGTCCTTAGCTACATGGCCCAGCATAGTGAGGATCTCCGAGGAGGGGGAACCAGGGTAGGCGGCAGCAAATCTGATACCGGCTTCCAGTGCTCCTCGGGCGATAGCCTCATTACCTTGCATCAGATAGGTCTTGCCAGTTTCTCTGGCAGTGATCATCCACTCCATCAGGAATTCACCCCCTCCAAATATTGATAATGGCTGAGTTCAACCGGCGTTTTTACTGCCTTCAGTTCAACCAGTTCTTTTATGTTATAGAGATTGCGGGCTTTTTTGTTAAATGAAGCCTGTTTTAGAAACTGCAGTTGATCTGCCGGGTATTCTTCGACTTGCAGCAGACCTTTTTCTACGGCATGTCGAAGCAGTCTTATGCCCCTGGAATTCCGGACAATGAGGGTATTCCAGCCATTTTCCGCTTCGAAGGCACCCACAGAAATATCAGCTAACTCTGAGGTCATATCCAGGCAGTAATGGCAGCCGGGACGTATATACTCTTTGATCTTATCAGTGGAAAAAGACTTGGCACCTTCACTGGTAATAATCTCTACACCGTGGCGCGGAATGGCCATGGATTCAATTTTTGCCCCGGGGTACTCGTGCTGCAGGTAATCCATGAAATCCCATGATAATGACCACATGCAGAAGAGCCCGATGCTGAATACTTCCATATCCTTAAGCTGATCAATATTCTTCATCTGCATTTTGCGGAGGGCCTGGATCTGGCAGGGGCGTCCCACCATTAGCAGGCTCCTAATCCCTTGTTGAGACGCTTCCATGATTTTTCGCAAGCCAGTGGAGGCCATGAACTTGGAACCGGCGGCTCGGCTGATATCTTTTAGGTCATGGCCGATAAATGATACTGGTTCGATGGATTCCCCAGTGGTGGTAAGAAGAAGGCCTTCGGCAAAGTTTTCTTCCAGGGCGGTTTTCAATAATGCACTTACCGCACCACCATCCTGTTGGCCGGGAACCGGCTCCAGACTCTTTACCAGGTACACTTTTTTCAGATTGCCTATTTCATTGGTCGATTCAGCATCGCTAAAGAATTTTTCAGTAATCAGTTTCCAATCAGTATGAGTACGAGGACAGACCGAATAACAGCGACCGTCCGTTACGTTGCAATCAAAAGTGATGACCAGATTGTCATCCAGGTTTTTTATATAGGGACACCAGTCCAGACAGGCTCCACAAAGAGCGCATAGTGAAGTGTTGATGACATCATTTTTAAGATCTCTGCCGCCAGGCATTTGGACTCCCCCTCAGCAATATTTTGATGAAAAATAACCAGATTCGCCTCCTTCGTTCTGTGATAAAGAACGGCGTTCCGAATAATAGCGAAAATAATAGATATAATTCCAAAAGATTCTTAGTATGTTCGGCATGACGGAACACAGTTCGATAAATGAACTATTTATTGTTTAGCTAAAAATTATAAAAATCCTTTAAATAATATGAATATTTTTTTGTTGATACAGGAGGTACAGGAACGTTGACTGCAAATTGGAACCTTCTGCTGGAGTGGAATATCAGTCTTTACTGTGATATAATAGGCTACTGAAAGAAGACTGGCAAAAGGTTGCAGTATTCTAGTCAGCTCTATCAGTTTTGAAGACGGGCCTAAAAATCCGTAATGGGCACAACGATGAAGCTTCTGGTGCCGGCTTGTGACGCCCAGTCAGGGGTCGGTGCTGGGAGTTAAGGGTATGGGGGCGATCCGCAACGGCATGCGGGCGAGACCCTTGTATCCGTGGAGGCTTCCTATCCCTTCCGGGGTAGGATGAAAACCTGCATTCCGGGAAAGCTGGGTGCAGTGTAGCCTGCCTTGAGTGGTGGCGGCGGACGGGCACAAAAGGGTCGGAAGGGTCTTGGCCAGGACCTGACCGGTCCGCTCTGAAACCGTTGTTGCAAAAGAGGCTAGAAGCTGATGTGAGCTGTCGGGGAAAACTCCTAGACTGATTGCTTAGGCATACTTCATCAAGGATTAAAGTGCGTACTTAGTGGTAATCCAGTCTCGCTTCCGGCAACGGAGCGAAGCGGGCATAAAGGGAAACCGCCCATCTGGCAACACTTGGGAGACCTGCTGGGAAAACCTGCTGGACCTATGTCGCAGCGTTTACTCGATGAAGAACCTTTTGCCAGTGAATCGATAGATCGCCTGAACGATTAGTGTAATTAACGATGATGGAATCGGACCTCACATGACCCGTAGGCGGTCACCACAAGTTGGTGAAAATCCGAATATGCGGGTATCTTATTCCCCAAAATTGTGGTTGACAAGTAAATGTTCATAATTAGCGAAAATTTCTTATAAGAAAGTGAAGGTATACGTGTACATACAACGTAGTAACCTTATATCAGCCGCGGTGGTAGCCTTTATTACCTTTTTCGTAGCACTGTTAATGAGTGTGGGCTCCGAGGCGCTGGTTAGAGCAGTTAACAGTGTTGTTATTGCGTTGGTACTATTGTTTGTTATCATATTTCTAGGGATATTTTTTGATACCATAGGGACTGCTTTCGCTGCTGCTGTTTTGCCGCCTTTCAATGCCAGGGCGGCAAAAAAAATATATGGTGCCAAACAAGCGGTGAAGCTGATCCGCAATGCAGATCTGGTCGCCAATTTCTGCAACGACATGGTCGGTGACATATCCGGTACGCTTTCGGGAGCAATCGGTGCCGGGATCGTGGTAAGTCTGGTAAGACAATTTCAAACTCTTGATCTGGTGATGACCGGAGCCATTATGACGAGTATGATAGCGGCCTTGACCGTTGGCGGCAAGGCTATCGGCAAATATATCGCCCTCAACAAAACCAACAACATTATTGAAAGTGTAGCCAGGACAGTAGCCTGGTGGGAAATAACAACCGGCATCGAGTTGCTGAAAAATAGAAGGTGAATCCTGCATGTACAAACTACTGGATAATATCGATTCCCCGGACGATCTGAAAGCCCTCAATCTTACCAAAATGAATGAACTGGCGGCGGAAATTAGAAGTCTCTTGATCGACAGCGTCTCCCGCTGCGGCGGTCACCTGGCCTCCAATCTCGGCGTGGTCGAACTGACCATAGCTCTCCACTATGTTTTCAATTCCCCTCAGGACAAGCTAATCTGGGATGTCGGTCATCAGAGCTATGTGCACAAGACCCTAACCGGGCGTTACCGCGAGATGATCAACCTGCGCCAGTTTGGCGGATTGTCCGGTTTCCCCAAATATGATGAATCACCGCACGATGCCTTTAACACTGGTCACAGTTCGACCTCCATTTCTGCCGCCATGGGCATGGCCCTGGCCCGGGATATCCAGGGCGAAAAGCATTCGGTGGTGGCCATTATCGGTGATGGAGCCCTTACCGGCGGCATGGCCTTCGAGGCCCTTAATCATGCCGGCAATCTGGATCGGGATCTCATCGTGGTGCTCAATGACAACGAAATGTCTATATCGCGAAATGTGGGAGCTTTGTCGGCCTATCTCAATAGATTGCGTACCGATCCCGCCTATTCCCGACGGAAAGAGGGAATTGAAAGCGCACTTAACCGCATACCTGCCATCGGTCCCAACCTGGCCCGGGCCGCCGGCAAGGTTAAGGATACTGTGAAATATATGATGGTCCCGGGTATTCTTTTCGAAGAACTCGGTTTTACCTATATCGGTCTGGTGGATGGGCACAACCTGGAAGAGCTGATTGCAGTTCTTTCCAACGTTAAGAAGATGAAAGGGCCGATCCTGGTGCATGCCATCACCAAAAAGGGGCAGGGATACATACCGGCGCTGGAAGATCCGGACCGCTTTCATGGTATCGGTCCTTTTGACAAAAAGACCGGCACCAGCAAACCCAAATCCATCAAGACCTATACCGAGGTCTTTGGCGATTTTATGCGTCAACAGGGAGAAAGGGATGACAAGCTGGTAGCCATTACAGCGGCGATGACCAGCGGAACGGGACTCACTGATTTTGCCGAAGCCTATCCGGACCGCTTCTTTGATGTAGGCATATGTGAGCAGCATGCTGTGACCATGGCCGGAGGAATGGCAAAGGAAGGTCTGCACCCGGTGGTGGCGGTCTATTCGACCTTCCTGCAGAGAGCATATGATCAGATTCTCCATGATGTAGCCTTGCAGAAACTGCCGGTGGTATTTGCAGTAGACCGGGCCGGACTGGTTGGTGAGGACGGACCGACCCATCATGGGGTTTTCGATATTTCATTTTTAAGAACCATTCCCAACCTTATTGTTATGGCACCATCCAATGAAAACGAATTGCTGGCCATGCTGAATACGGCGTTCACCATCAATGGTCCGGTGGCTATCCGCTATCCGCGCGGGGTAGGGGAAGGCCTGCTGATGGACCGGGAAGCCGAGCCATTATCGGTCGGCAAGGCACTTCTTTGCGAGTCGGGAAGTAAATTGGCGCTGATCGGCATCGGCCGGGGCTTCAATATTGCCCGGCAAGTGCGGGAAATGTTAAGCGAAAAAGGGATAGATGCTGCCCTGGTCGACGCCCGTTTCGCCAAACCACTGGATGAAGACCTGATTCTCAGTTTGGCTAAAAAGTGTGAACGCCTGGTCACTATTGAGGATAATTGTTTGACCGGCGGTTTCGGCGCAGCGGTCCTGGAGACCCTGGCCCGCCATAGCAGCAGGGCTGAAGTGATGTGCTGCGGTATACCTGATGATTTCGTAGAACACGGCAAAGTCGAACTTCTGCTGGATCTGCTGGATATGAACCCTGAATCAATTGTCGAGTCAATGGTAACCCGCTGGCCGGATCTGGTGGAGCCGGAAGGGGCATGGAGGTTACTAAGATTTGGCAAAAAATAGATTGGATTTGCTCCTGCTGGAGAGGGGACTGGCCCCCACCCGAGAGAAAGCCCGGGCGATGATATTGGCCGGCGAGGTCCGGATCAATGGAAAGTGTATAGATAAGCCCGGCACCAATGTCGATGATACATGCGCGTTGGAGCTTCTACACACCGGTTCCCGTTATGTAAGCCGCGGCGGGCATAAACTAAAGAAGGCCATTGACGATTTTAAGATCGATTTTACCGGCAAGGTGGTCCTAGATGTGGGAGCCTCCACTGGCGGATATACTGATTGTTCGCTGCAGCACGGTGCGGTAAAGGTATATGCGGTTGATGTTGGATATGGTCAGCTGGACTGGAGCCTGCGTAATGACCCCCGGGTCACCAATATAGAGCGGACCAATATCAGGTATTTCACCCTGGATGAACTGGGTGAACCCGTCGATATTGTAACCATAGATGTTTCGTTTATTTCTACGGAAAAGGTGTTCCCGGTGGTGAAAAACTTGGTGAAACCGGAGGGACATCTGCTGGTATTGATCAAACCCCAGTTTGAGGCCGGCAAGAACAAAGTCGGGAAAAAGGGCGTGGTGAGAGATCCCGCTGTTCACTGCGAGGTTCTGATCAGGTGTATGGAACTGGCCGGACAGCAGGGGCTGGGATGTGTAGACGTCACTTTTTCACCTATCACCGGCCCCCAGGGAAATATAGAATTCTTCCTGCATCTGGTAAATAATGCGGCAATGGACCCTGATCTGCCGCGCAGAATACCCGATTTGGTTGACCGGGCCCACCGGGAATTAGGAGGAAAAAAGGACATTGAAGATACTGCTGGTTAATAACCGATACCGGGAAGAGACCTGGGTGATGGCGGAAAAGCTTGCCCGGGATCTTAGTACTTTGGGTGTCGAGGTGGAGATGGAATGCGAAACCAAGGAGCCGGGGTCAGCCGATGTTATCATGGTTCTAGGCGGGGATGGCACTATTCTGCGGGCTGCCCGGCAGTATGGGATGGATGGCGTACCCCTGCTCGGAGTCAATATGGGTACCCTGGGTTTTCTCAGCAACCTGAAGGACAGTGAACTGGAGCAGTACTTGCAGAAGCTGATCCAGGGCGATTATATAATAGAGGAAAGGATGCTGCTGGAAGCCAGGATATTAGAGGAAGAACAGCTGATCAGAAAAGTCTACTGTCTTAACGAAGTAGTTGTCCGCTCGCGTACTCCTCGTATGATAATATTTGAGATAGTAGTCTCCGGCCAATTGATGGGCAGGTATCGGGGCGATGGTGTAATTATGGCGACCCCTACCGGTTCCACCGCATATTCCTTATCGGCGGGCGGACCTATTTGTGATCCGGCTCTGGAGGCCTTTGTAATAACTCCGCTGGCTATGCATAATGTAATCAAACGGCCAATGGTGATCCACACCGACAACCAGATAGTAATCAACCCGGTGGAATGCGAAGAGGCCGTAATCAGCCTGGATGGGCAGATCAAGATGGATTTCAAATCCAACTGCAAAATACAGGTGGTAAAGGCTGACCGTAAACTCAAACTGGTGCAGCTGCATCCAACTCCCTTCTTCGGTACCCTGGAACAACGCCTCCGACGCATCGAAGAACTGTAAAAGAAACTGGAGGGAACCCAATGAAATCGAGGCGTAGAAGACTCATTTTGGAGATAATTGCAAGCAGGAGGATCAGTACCCAGGAGGAGCTGAGAGATGAACTCATTCAGGCCGGTTATGAGATTACGCAGGCTACGGTTTCCAGGGACATCAAAGATCTTCAGCTGATCAAGGTCCCAGATCCCCATGGTTACCACTATGCACTTCCCGACCAGCCAGTAGTAAATTACTCAAACAATCGCCTGCAGAGGGTCTTTCAGGACTCAGTTGTCAAGGTGGATTACAGTGAGAATATAATCGTGGTGAAAACTCTGCCGGGCGCCGCTCAAACGGTGGCATCAGTCTTGGATGCCTGGGGCAAACCGGAAATCCTTGGGTCAGTCGGCGGAGATGACACGGTAATGGTAGTAATCAAGCCTCAAGAAGCCATAACAGGTATTATTAAAGAAATCATGGCTTTATTCTGATTCCTTATCTATTGTCCGGGGGTGAGGATGTGCGAGTCGAACGAGATTATCTGGGGGAAGAAGCCCTGCCGGAGGATGTTTACTACGGGCATTCCACGGCTCGGGCCCTGAGAATATATGATGTAAGCGGTTACCGTTGGCAGCGGGTATTTATTAAAGCCCTGGCTCAGGTCAAACAGGCGGTCTTTACCAGCTTGAAGGAACTGGGTTACCTGGAGGCTGAGAAGGCCGATGCCCTGCTGGCGGCTGCCCGTTTATTAGAGATCGGGGAACTGGACGACCAAATCGTGGTGGACCCCTTTCAAGGTGGTGCGGGTACCGCTACCAATTTCAATGTCAATGAGGTGCTGGCCAACAAAGCCCTGGAAATAATGGGTCAAGGAAAGGGCAGCTATGAGATTATAAATCCACTTAATGATGTTAATCGTTTTCAATCCACCAATGATGTCATACCAACTGCTTCACGCCTGGCGGTCATCTTCGCTTTAAAAGAACTGGAAGCCAATATTGAATATCTGCAAAAGGCCCTGCAGGAGAAGGAGAAGGCATACGCCAGCATTATCAAATCCGGCCGTACACAATACCAGGCGGCGGTGCCGGTTTCTCTCGGCATGGAATTCGGTGCCTGGGCTGAGGCCATTGCCCGTGATCGCTGGCGTGTATATAAATCCTTTGAAAGGATTAAGGTGGTAAACATCGGTGGGACCGCAGTGGGAACCGGCATAACCGCACCGCGCAAATATATTTTTCGGGTGATCGACCACCTCCGGCGCATCAGCGGAGTAGGGTTGGCCCGGGCCGAGAACATGGTGGATGCCACCAGCAATAATGATGTATTTTCCGAGGTTAGCGGAATTATGCGCTCGCATGGCGCCAATCATATCAAGATCGGCAATGACCTGCGGTTTCTTTCCGGCGACAGCTGCGGGGAAATCAAGCTGAAAGCGATAATGAGAGGGTCCTCTATCATGCCGGGAAAGGTCAATCCGGTTATTCCGGAAATGATGGTACAGGCAGGCATGAAGGTACTGGGCAACGACCAGATCGTAGCACAGGCGGTGGCCGCCGGACACCTGGAATTGAACCCCTTTATACCGCTGATCACCTATACCATGCTGGAATCCATGGAACTGTTGAGCCGGGTGGATGAGAAGGCAGTCCGTTATTGTATAAACGATATCGAACCGGATGAGGACAGAATAAGAGACAATCTTTATCGCGGCAATGCTATCATAACCGTGCTCCTGCCCTATCTGGGCTACGAGAAAGCGGAAGATATTTGGAGATATATGCGGGAGCATAACCTGGATATAGTGGAGGCCAATGAAAGACTGGGCTTCGTCGAGGCGGATAGAATGCATGAAATACTGCAGCCCCACAACCTGCTCAAGTTGGGGGAAACTGACTGAAGGGGAAATATAGATGAGCGATTTGAATCAAACCCCGCGCGGCATGAGGACGGCTATAGCTTTCCTGGGACGGCGCAACGCGGGAAAATCTTCGCTGCTCAATGCCATGGTTGGCTATGATCTGGCTATTGTCTCCGATGTGGCAGGCACCACCACCGATCCAGTGCAAAAGGCGGTGGAGATAAGCCCTTTGGGACCTTGCAATGTTATTGATACTGCCGGTATCGATGATGTGGGGGCACTGGGGCAGCGGCGCATCGAAAAGACCCGCGAGGTGATCAAGGACAGTGACGTTGGCCTAATTATCATGGGAGATGGTCAATGGACCGATTTTGAAGAAGAGATCTACCAATTGCTCAAAGAAAAGGGCAAACCAATAATCGGCGTCATCAACAAGGTTGACCTCAGCCCGGCCAATATTTTGGAACAGACATTGATTGAACACGACATCGAATATGTAAAAACCTCAGTTGCCGACAACAGCGGCATAGATGATCTCAAGAACAAGATCCGTGGGTTGAAGAAAGTTGAGCGCTTCGAGGACATTTCTATAATAGGGGATATAATCAACGCCGGAGATTTGGTTCTCTTGGTAGTACCCATCGATTTGGGTGCCCCCAAGGGCCGTCTGATTCTTCCCCAGGTCCAGACCATACGGGACATTCTGGATAACGATGCCAGCGCCATTGTGGTCAAGGAGCGGGAACTGGCAGATACTCTGGATAAATTGGCTGAAAAACCGCGGCTGGTCATTACCGATTCCCAGGTGGTGCTAAAGGCATCCGGGGATGTACCGGACGACATACCCCTCACCACCTTTTCTACGGTCTTCTCCCGTTTCAAGGGGGACCTGCGGAAGATGGTAGAAGGCGTAAAAACTATCGAAAACCTTAAAAATGGAGATCGGGTGTTGATAGCCGAGGCCTGCACCCACCATGCCCTGGCCGACGATATCGGTCGGGTCAAGATACCGCGCTGGATTACCCAGTACACCGGCAAGGACTTGAAGTACGAGATGTCAGCGGGACCGAGTTTTCCGACCAATCTGGAGGAATACAGCCTGGTCCTGCAATGCGGAGGCTGCACCATCACCCGTCAAGCCTATGGCAACCGAATAGACACCGCCGCCGCTCAAAGGGTACCCATTACCAATTACGGCATCGCGATATCTTATGTGCAAGGGGTTCTGCCCCGGATTATAAGGCCGTTCCCTGAAATGCGCGACCTGGCTGAGAGCTTTTAAGGAGGAGGGACACACCTCCTCCGGAGGAATGTCCCTCGGCGATCAAATAATATATTGCTTGTTAGATTAAACTCCATGGGAGTGGTTTTGTGTTACAGGAGATTTACATAAGGAATTTTGTTTTGATAGATGAGCTGCGCATGGAATTCGGGTCGGGGCTTAATGTGCTGACCGGCGAGACCGGAGCAGGAAAGTCCATTATTATGGATGCCCTGGGTCTATTGGTCGGTGACCGCATTCGCAATGATCTTATCCGAGATGCAGAGAAACGGGCTCGGGTGGAGGCGGTGTTCTCCATTGGCGAGAATCCTGAAGCCAGTACCTTTTTACTTGCCAATGATCTAATCGACGAGGAAGAGGATAACCTGGTGGTAAGCCGGGAGATAATTCCGGGGGGCCGCAGCAGCGTACGGGTGAATGGCCGCAATCTGAGCCTGAATCAGTTGCGCGACCTGGCGTCCATCATGCTGGACATGCATCTCCAGCATGAATACCTCAGTATTCTTAACCGTACCAAATATCTGGAGTACGTGGATAGTTTTATCATCCAGGAAGAGGGTGTAAAGGAGCAGCTCAATGCTTGTTTTCAAGAATGGCGGAAAAAGAATATCCATTTTGACCAGATAAAAGAAACCGAAAACAATAAGCTGCAGCAAATCGATTTTCTGCAATATCAAATTAAAGAGATAGACGATGCTGGTCTGCAATACGGGGAAGAGGAAGAGCTGATTGCTCTGAGAAACCGCATAAATAATGCCCAGCGCCTGCTGGACAGTACGCGGACTGTACTGCAATTAATCTATCGCACTGATCATGGCTCAAGTGCCGGTGACATGTTAAATGAGGCTCTGGGGATATGCCGGAGCATGAGGGAAGAGGCCATATTTGCCAGGATGCAGCAGCCTCTGGAAGATATGTATTACAGCCTGGAGGATATGGCCAGCGAAATAGCTTTGTTTCGTGACAGCCTGGATTTCGAACCTGCACAATTAGAGGCAGCGGAAGAGCGTCTCTATGAAATCAGTCGTCTCAAGTCCAAATATGGTAATGATATCGAAGCCATACTGACGTTTGGAAAACAGGCACGGCTTCAGTTGGAGGAATTAAACAGTAGCCAACAGCGCCAGGAGGGTCTGGAGATAGAGATCAAACAATTGGCAGAGAAATATACCAACTTATCCGGAAGGTTGAGTTCAATGCGCCGGGAGGCAGGCCAAGTGCTCCAGGAGCGGGTTTATAAGGAGCTTAAAGAACTTAACCTTCCTCAGATCAGCTTTAGTGTGGATGTCGAACCCCTGGATCGGTGGACCGCGCAGGGCAGCGACCGGGTTGATTTCCTTTTTTCCGCTAATCCGGGACAGCCATTGCGCCCTCTGGAGAAGGTAGCATCAGGTGGTGAGATGTCTCGCTTTGTTTTAGCATTGAAATCCGCGCTGGCTGCTATATATCGTGTGCCTACCCTGATATTTGACGAGATAGATGTAGGGGTTGGCGGTTCCGGTCTTGGCGCCATGGCTCGAAAGCTGGCCGAGTTGGCGGGAACCCACCAGGTAATCCTGGTAACCCATGCTCCGCAGGTGGCGGCTTATGGCGGTGTACATTATCAGATCGATAAGATCATTGATGGAACCAGGACCACCACTACCGTCAAACTTCTCGACCATGAAGGGCGGGTCCTGGAACTGGCCCGTATGCTGGCCGGCGATGATCATTCCGAGCTTACCCTGCAGCACGCCCGCGAGATGCTGGAGATGCGGCAGGCCTACGAAGGTGAACTGTTTTGAAGAAACCAGATACATTGGCAACTCGATTATTTATTATGATCCTCCAAACAGCGGATAGATCATGAGTGACTTTTTAACATATCAATATGACCCGGCTGATGGACATATATTTCTCCGTGATATCCTGAAGAAAGAACTAAAAATATCGCAGGCATTGCTGGCTAAGCTTAAGAATGAACACCGAATTTCGGTCAATGGACAGCCCACCCTCACCAATTACCGGCTGCATCCCGGGGATGTCGTGACAGTTGATATTGCTCTGGAAGAGAGCAACCATATTCCGCCTGTAGAAATGCCACTGGATATAGTTTATGAAGATCAGGATCTGCTGGTGGTAAATAAACCACCGGGCATCTCCGTCCACCCCGTCAAAGATCCTGCCCGCGTCACTCTGGCTAATGCCATCACCTATTACTGGCAGCACCAGGGCATCAACTCCCGTTTTCGTCCGGTCAATCGTCTGGATAAGGACACCTCCGGACTGGTCTTAATCGCCCGCAGCCAATACGCACATCAGGCCCTGTTCCAGCAGATGAAGCAGGGCAATATCCATCGGCACTATCTGGCTCTGGTGGAAGGAGAATTTCCCCATGATACCATGACCATTGATCTGCCCATTGCTCATCTCGACCCGGAAAAGGATGCCTGCAGGTCAGTCGATCCAAGCGGTAAACCTGCGGTTACTCATCTGACTGTAATCCAGAGATTTATGGACTTCACCCTGCTCGAAGTATCCCTGGAAACCGGACGTACCCACCAGATCAGGGTACATCTAAGCCACCTGGGATATCCTCTTTGCGGTGATACCCTTTATGGAAAAACCTCTGCCTTGATATACCGTCAGGCCTTACACGCCTATGTGTTAAAGCTCAATCATCCTCGTACAGGAAAAATACATAATTTGTCCGCTCAACTTCCTCTCGATATGACCATACTTCTTAGAGAATTACAATCATAATAACTGTTGATTGTATAACATCTTTGCCTGTTTTCGCATATTTTTTAATAGAAACATAAACGTATAAAATCTGGTTGGTGAGAGGCGGGTAAATGCCGGTTATAACAATTGAATCCAATGACGGTCTTTTGGCCAAAATGATACCTCAGTCTGAATGGAAGGAAGGCTCGCATTTCTTTTCGGAAGCACATGATTATTTGCAGGTGGGAACCTGGAGGTATTCTGCAGGAAAAACCCTCGGTCCTCATATCCATAACGAGGTTCAAAGAACAATTCACCATACATCGGAAGTCATTTTTGTCTATAACGGCAGTATCATGGCAAGTGTATATGATGGCCAGAAACAACTGGTTAAACAAGTAGTCCTGAAAGAAGGGGATACCCTTATACTGCTGAAAGGTGGACATGGATATGAGATTCTCGAAGATGATACCAGGGTACTGGAAATAAAAAACGGGCCATATCCGGGTCCGGAACTGGATCGAAGACTGATCAACGAGGAGAGTAACGGGCTATAACAGCCTGGAAACAGCGGCTTAACATAAAAGGGTGGAATTATGAGTTTTATAAACCAGATGGAACCCTGGATTGACCATAATGAGACCAATAGACTAGTGGAATACTTGAATTCAGGCGGGTGGCTGACCGAGCACCTCAAAACTCGTGAATTTGAGACTATGATAGCTGACTATACATCGAGCCGATTCTGTTCGGTAGTATGCAATGGCACAGCCAGTCTGATAATCGCTCTTATGGCTTGTGGAATAGGTCCTGGTGATGAGGTAATCGTTCCAGATTATACTATGGTAGCTACTCCTAATTCTGCGGAATTGATTGGCGCGAGGGCAGTCTTTGTTGATATAGAAAAAGATAATCTATGCATGGATTTTGAACAAATGAAGGCTGCTGTAACGGAAAGCACCCGAGCGGTGATTCTGGTTTCAATAAATGGACGCTATCCGGGCAAAATCAATGATTTCGTTGATTTTTGCCGGAATCGTGGAATCTTCCTGATTGAAGACGCCGCGCAATCCCTGGGATCTCGATGCATGGGCAGACACCTCGGTACTTTTGGGGATATCGGTTGTTTTTCTTTCAGTGTCCCTAAAATAATCACGACCGGTCAGGGGGGAGCGCTGGTCACCGATAATGAAAAGTTATTCAGCAGGATAAGAATGATAAAGGACTTTGGCCGAGAAAGGGGAGGGATTGATAACTATCTTATCAAGGGTTGGAATTTTAAATTTACGGATTTGCAGGCGGTAATTGGCATAGAGCAGATGAAAAAGCTGGACTGGCGGGTGAAACGAAAAAAAGAGATAGGCCGCCTTTACGAAGAACTGCTGACCGGTATCACAGGTATTGAGTTTATTCCCACAAATTATGAAGATACCGTTCCCTGGTTCTTTGATATATTGGTGGATAAGCGGAGTGAACTCATTTCATATCTTAGGCAAAATAATATCGGCAGCAGGGAATTTTATCCGTCGTTGCACTCCCAAGCCGCTTACGGATATACCTCATGTTTTCCGGTTTGCGAGGAGATAACCGTGAAGGGATTATGGCTGCCTTCATCTTCATTTTTAAGTGATGAAGACATTTTATATATATGTAAGGAAATAAGAAGCTTCTATGAGTATCAAAAAGTGTGAAAGTCATACTAAGCGAGATCAGGTTTTTTCGGTGTCAGGTCAAGACATGGGGCTACAATTAAATGTTCTTAACCGGAATCCTTAGGTCAATATGGGTCCCTCTGCCTATAACAGATTCGATACCCAACTCAGCTCCTATTTCACTTGCTCGTTCCTGCATGATGCTGAGGCCAAACTTTCTCTGGTTACTCTTATTGTTTTGCAAAAGATCAAATCCCTTGCCATCATCATCAACATTTAGGTACAAGTAATCCTCAATGTGTTCAAGTGATATCTTGACGTTTGTAGCATTGGCGTGTTTTATGATGTTATTCAAGGCTTCCTTTATTATATTATAAGTATTGATCTTCGTATTGGGCGATAGTTCAAGGCCGTTAAATCCCTGTGGCAAATCCTTTATTATTTTAATTTGAGTCTGTTCCTCAAAGGTCAGCAGTTCTTGTTTCAAGGCTGAAATAAAATCCTTTTCTATCACTGCCAGATTTCTGGTATTCTGAATGTATTCCCGTACCTCACTATGGGCCGACTGGGTAACAAGAACCAGTTTATCCAAGTTATTTGAGGCGATTTCCACGCCAGCATTCACGAATTCCTGCTTCACTCCTTGAGCCTGCAGGTTTATAAAGGCCAGCAACTGTCCCAGATTATCATGCAAATCCCGGGCAATACGCGCCTGCTCTTCGATAACCGCCAATCTTGACTGTTGCTGCAAATAATATTGCCGGGCCTTCTTCTTTTCAGTGATATCGTAACTTATAACCAGCCGGCCAATCACTTGGCTTCGGTTATCAGTAATGGGTGATAACAAGAATTGATAATCACGGGAGTAGCTACCGGAGTTTACCGAAACCTCGGTCTCACTAATATTAGGGTCGAGACAGGCCTGAACCAGGTCTGGTATGCTGCAAACCACGGCTATATTCTTCCCGGCAACCTTGGCCAGCGGCATATTAATTATGTTTCGAAAAGCGGGATTGCTGTCGATGATCCGATTTTGTGGATCTAATACCATAACCCCGGCATCCATGGTTTCAAAAACCGTAGCGCGGGCCACTGGCACCAGATCAAATAGTTTAAAGCGGAAGATACCCCATGCCAGGGTCAAGGCGGTTGGCCCGAGAAATACTATTGTTGCATCAACGGGTTTTAGAAAACTGGACTTTGAAACCAGGAAATAGATATAGGGGATATGAGGAAGGATCAATGCCACCAGTAAAGCAAATGACTGCCGCCGGTAAACGGTATTCATAAAAAATAATCCTCGTATTAACAACACAAATGAGGCAAGATTTAAAGACAATATATAAACAACTAAAGCATAATAAACCGGCCCGAATTGTTTGCCCAATATCAGATAATTACCAACATGCTTTATGTGCATGTCATAATAAATCAAACCAAAACGTAAATCGGTACTCTTAACCAAAACGAATAATACTGGTAATATCGTAAACCATAATATTTTTTTGTTGTAGATCCAGTCATCGTAACCGGTAAACTGCAGACAAAGGGCAAAGTACAAGACTGGTGTAAAAACATTAGGTATATATAGAATAACGTTCCAGAATATTTTGGAGGGCAAGTCCGCGCTAGCGAAAGAAAAGGCGTAGATGATTGACCATGCTGTCATCATTATCGCAGTCAAGGCAAAGATAGTGGCGCCTTTCGCCTGCCTCCGCCGAATAATGGCATATATGGCCAGGAATAAGGTGATCATTGAGGAAGCAATCAGTAACCAGACATAAGGATGATATTGATATTTCATATCGATGACCTCAGCTGCTATTGGATATTTGAGCACCTATAAGTTCTTGTAATATTACATTAATAATAGCATTGATTCAACATGAGTGGGAATAATGAAAGGTTCAGGATATTCAGTTAGAATTTTGTGATGAATTGATAAGGGGAAATGATAGGGCTGGTTGGCAATTTTCAAAGTTACCAACCAGCCCTATGTTGGATGTGATATTATGCTTGATTTTATGAACTCTTTTTAACCGCATCCGGGTCATAGCTGAATTTTAGATGGGTAATCAGCCAACGGTCCGGGTATTCGAACTTGCTGACGGTCAGAATACCGCTGTTGGAATAGGCGTATCCGGCGCTGGTATACCATTCGAAATCTACCTTGAAGTTCACATTGCCGCTTTCATCAACTGATTCACGGGTGACTCGGTACTTTTCTACCCATGGGCTGGAAAAGCCGGTCACCCAGTTGGTTTCCTCGAACTGCTCCAGATACTGGACCCGCAGATTATCAGCCATTATGGCATACTGCCAGGCACCGTTTCGGTTCTTGATAGCTTCGGCCCAGGAATAGGCGGCCAGTTCCGGGGTGCGGGGGGCCAGGGCGTCCTCCAGTAATTCTGTGCGACGTTCTTCAAGCCATTCATTATGCTGCACAACCCGATAAATACCCACTCCCGCGCCAATCAATAAAACCATGATCCCGGTCAGGATCAGCCATTTCTTCATCAGTGGTTCCCTCCTCTACATTTTAGCGCAAGACCATTTGGTTAAAGGATATGACTCATAAGCGAAGAGTAGAATCTTTCAAAGTTTCCGGTACATTACAATTCCCACTCCCGGTTTTATCTACTATCCATGTAACATGGCGTTTAAACGCTATTTTGGTATACTTTCACCCTAAAAGGAAACAATACTATCCAGCAATAGCTGGGAGTGAATAGTTTGCAGAGAATTCGTCCGGTAATCGGGGTCATACTTACTTTGTTTATAATGCTCATCTGTTTCAATCCTCAGGTCCGAACCCTGTTGAGCCTGCCTGAGCATCAAAAGATGGTGGTAGGGGAAGCCAGTCATATAGAACTGGATCTGCCGCAGCAGTTAGAAAAACGTCTGGCGATGAAGGTCATCAACCCGACTCACAGCGTATTTTCCAATCCGGTAGACCCGGCGGTGAGCATAAACCGCGATGCGGCCGGTTATGAGATCGTTGCCCTGAAGCCAGGTCAAGCCAATGTACAGCTGAAACTGTTGGGTTATATTCCGGTAAAGTCGATCGCAGTGGAAACCCTGCCGCCTCGGCGGGTGGTGGTTGGTGGACACTCCATCGGCGTTATGCTGCAGTCGCGGGGGATAATGGTGGTTGGCTTTGCGCCTATAACTGAAGAGAACGGTGAGAAGCTTTATCCAGCCCGTGACAGCGGCGTGCAGATCGGAGACCTCATCATGAAAGTGGACGGGGAAAGAGTTTCCAATGAGAATGATCTGGCCCGGATAGTGGATAATACACCGAACGGGCGATTGCTGATGGATATCAAACGTCAGGATCGCATGTTATCCCTTCCGATTAAAACCATACTATGTCAGGAAACCGGGCGCAAGCGGATCGGTTTGTTTGTACGTGACGGTATCGCCGGTGTGGGAACGCTTACCTTTTGGGATCCGGAAAGCAATGCTTATGCGGCATTGGGCCATATCATCATGGATGCCGATACCCGAAAGGGGGTTGACGTACTGAAAGGCAAGATTGTCAGTGCATCGGTCCAGACGTTAAAAATGGGGCATCCGGGACAACCTGGTGAGAAGATCGGGGTCTTCAACAATAGTGGACCGGTAGCCGGCAGCATAAACAGCAACACCAGCTATGGTATCTTTGGCAAGACTACGGTCGAGCTGCGAAATCCCTGGTATAAGTATCCACTGGAGGTGGGATATGCTCACCAGGTCAGGACTGGCCATGCTGAAATCTATACAGTAATAAACGGAGACCAGATTGAAAGATTTTCGGTGGTGATTGAAAAGCTCTACCCACAAAGACAGAATGGCAAGGGTATGGTTATCAGAATTGATGATCCGAGGCTGATCAGCCTGACCGGCGGCATCATCCAGGGCATGAGCGGGAGCCCCATTATTCAGAATAACAGGATCATTGGGGCCGTTACGCATGTTTTCCTGAATGATCCGGTACATGGCTACGGCATCTTTATGGATAACATGTTGTCAGAAATGGAGCGGAAAGTTGTCGGATCAAAAAAACTTTCGACAAATTTCCGAGGCTTATGTATAAACAAAGTTCAAAAAAACAAGCTTTCGTTTATCAATAGTATAATATAGGTATATAGCTTTCTGTATGAACGTGTATCATTATGGAAGGGTTTGATGGATAATAGGTTAATTTGATATTTCAGAAAAAAAGGAAAAGCCGTCTGTGCCGTCGAAAAGCGTTATCAGAACAAGTGTGAAGCATTTTTATGGGATGGAGGGAAACAATTAGTATGTTCGAGGAAACCAATCAGATTAAAGTGCTCATTGCGGACGACAATAGGGAATTTTGTGGAATCCTAAAGGACTACTTTACCAACGACCCAGATTTTGAAATGATCGCAGTATGTGCCAACGGAATCGAAGTATTAGATGTAATAGAAAAGCAGCAGGTAGAAGTCCTTATACTCGACCTGATCATGCCATATATGGACGGTATCGGGGTTCTGGAAAAGCTAAATCAATTGAAACTGGAGAAACGGCCCAAGATCATTATTCTCACTGCCTTTGGTCAGGAAAACGTCACCCAGAAGGCAGTTCAATTAGGAGCAGACTACTATATACTTAAACCCTTTAATCTCCAGGTTCTGGGGGACCGTGTGCGTCAGGTAGCCCGAGACATTCAGCATACCCGTACGGAAATCCCGGCTCCGGTTTCAGTCTTTAACCGCCCGGCGCCGATGCAGAAGAACCTTGAGGTGGAGGTCACAAAGGTAATCCATGAGATCGGAGTGCCGGCTCATGTTAAAGGCTATCAGTATCTGCGCGATGCTATAATGCTGGTGGTGGAGGAGATCAACTATCTGGGTGCAGTAACCAAGGAGCTTTATCCTACCATCGCCAATAAGTATGAGACTACTCCCAGCCGGGTGGAACGGGCTATCCGCCATGCCATTGAATTGGCTTGGGATCGTGGTGACATTGAGAAGATAACCAAGGTATTTGGTTATACTATCAGCGGTGAGAGGGGCAAACCTACCAACTCGGAATTCATAGCCATCATCGCCGACCGGTTGAGGCTGGAAGCCAAAGTAAGCTAATTAGTTTATGATCAACACCTCCTGGCAGATGCCTTATCAGGCGGCAGGAGGTGTTTTTATTTTTCGAAGAACGTCGTTAAGTCTTGACAGAGGTTTCTTCCATTAATTTAATTAAGGACAACTATATGATAATATAGAGGGCGAGTAAGAAATATCCCCAGAATGTACCGAGGTGATTAATTACTATGTTGGCCAAGGGCCGGGTGAGGCTGGACCACAGGACCAAGAATCTGGTCAAACGCCTGCGCAGGAATGAAATAGCCATAATCGACCATGATGACATCGATGAGGTTGCGGCCAATTCACTTATCGATATCAAACCACAGGCCATCATCAACGTGCAGCCATCCATAACCGGGCGCTACCCGGCCAAGGGGGCCTATAAGCTTTTGAAGGCCGGTATTCCCATCCTCGACGAGGTGGGGACCGTGGTATTTGATGAGATAAAAGAGGGTTCTCAGTTGGAGATCCGCGGCAACAAGGTGGTTCAGGGCAAGCGTTGTATTGCTATGGGCCGAGAGCTCAGCCTGGAATACGTCGGGGAAAAAATGAAACAGGGCAATGACAACGCCGGCCAGGAATTGGAGCGTTTTGTTGAGAATACCCTGGAATATGCCATTAAAGAAAAGGATATACTGCTCGGCAACATTGAGGTGCCACCGCTTGATACATATATGCTGAACCGTCACGTCCTAATCGTGGTCAGGGGCAGCAGCTACAAAGAGGATCTTAAGACCATCAGTTCCTACATTCAGGATGAAAGGCCGGTCTTGATCGGTGTGGACGGCGGAGCCGACGCCCTGCTGGAATTTGGACTGGTTCCTGATCTGATCGTAGGGGATATGGACAGTGTATCCGATGATGCCTTGAAAAGCGGGGCGGAAATCGTAGTGCATGCCTATGCCGATGGCAGCGCGCCGGGACTGTCACGGGTCGAGGCTATGGGGGTTGAAGCAACCGTTTTCCCGTTGCCGGGCACCAGTGAGGATCTGGCCATGATTTTAGCCTGGGAATATGGTGCCAGCTTGATCGTGGCGGTAGGCTCGCACTCAAATATGATAGATTTCCTGGAGAAGGGACGTAAGGGAATGGGCAGCACCTTCCTGGTGCGTTTGAAAGTGGGTTCCATTTTGGTCGATGCCCGGGGGGTAAGTCAGCTCTATCAGCAGAGCATAAAGAAACGCTATCTGTTCCAGTTGATATTGGCGGCTATGATTCCGATAATTATTATTCTTATGGTATCTCCGGCCACCAAACCATTTTTCCGGTTGCTTTCCCTGCAGCTAAAGCTATTATTTAACATATAAATACAAATATATGAGGAGTGTTTCCGTGATCGACATACGATATCATATAGCGTCCATTGTGGCAGTATTCCTTGCCCTGGGGCTGGGGATTCTGATCGGCAGCACTATTGTGGGAGATGATCTGCTGGTTGATCAGCAGAAGAAGGTCATCGACCGCCTGGAATTGCAGTTTGAAGAGCTGCGGACCAGAGAGGCCGAGTTGACAACTGATAGTGAGTATAAAGCAAATATTATAAATAAATATGAGAATTACAGCCAGGTGATTCAGCCGCTACTGATTCAGGGACATCTGAAGGATTATAAGGTTGCCCTGGTGGTCTGCGGGGACAGTGACGTACCGGCCGGTCTGACGAATGCTCTTTCCCTGGCCGGAGCCCAGATGGTTTCCCAAACGGTGGTTCTGGCGAATATAAAAATGGACAATGAGAAAAAGCGGGCCGCCATATTGGAATACTATAAGCTGGATGCCAAGACCTCGCCCGATACCCTGCGCCGATATATTGCCGGCAGTGTGGGAACCGTGATTACCGGGCAAGCCCAACCGGATCTGATCAGCTATCTGCAGTCCAATGAACTGGTGAAATTTACCGGGGACACCTCGGTACCGGTCAATGGAGTAATAATATTGGGCGGAGCCAACAACCTGGGGGCCTATTTTGCCGAAAGTTTCGACCGTGGGTTGATAGCTTATCTTTCGACTCAGGGCGTCAAATCCTTTGGAGTTGAAACGTCGCGGGTGACCTATTCATGTATGGAGAATTACCAGAAAGAAAATATCAGTACCGTTGACGATGTCGACCTCAGTCCCGGGCAGGTTTCACTTATCCTGGCCATGGAAGGCGAGGCCGGTAATTATGGTATGAAGCCCACCGCCCGGAAGTTTATGCCTTCACTAACAATCAATACCGCCAGCGGCGAATAAACAGGGGAGGAACTGCCATGCCCAATGTAACGGTGGTGATCCCGGCCTATAACGAAGAGAAACGGATTGCCTGTACCATCGAGGCCATCCGGACCATCTCCTCAGTCACCCGAATCATTGTGGTTAATGACGGGTCCGGTGACCATACTTCAGCTATTGCCAGGGAGGAAGGGGCCGAGGTGATCGACCTCCAACCCAACCGGGGCAAGGGCGGGGCTATGAATGCAGCGTTGCCTGCCCTGGATGGGGATGTCATCGTATTTTTGGATGCCGATCTGGGTGATTCCGCAGCCGAGGCCGACAAGATCATCAAGCCCGTTCTGGAAGGACGCTGTGATCTGGCGATCGCCGCATTTCCGCCACCCCGAAAAAAAGGGGGCTTCGGACTGGTCAAAGGTACGGCCGCACGAGCTCTGCGTGAGGCTGGAATGCCGGAAAGCACCGCTCCGCTGTCCGGACAGCGGGCTATGACCCCGGCGGTTCTAAAAGCGGTAACCCCTTTTCACGAGGCTTACGGGGTGGAGTTGGGGATGACCATCAAGGCATTGCGGCAGGGGCTGCGGGTGATGGAGATACCGACTACTATGAGTCATAATGAGACCGGACGAGATCTACAGGGATTCCTGCACCGGGGGCGCCAGTTCTGGAATGTGGTGCAGGTCTTGCGGGAACTAAGGAGGAATAACCGGTGAATAGTCTCCTGATACCGGGACTGGCGCTGATAGGCGGTATCCTGGCGGAAGCACTGATCCTGCATTTTCTGCTGGGCATGCTTATCAATACCGGATCGGTAAGGCCCAACTACCTCGGACAAAAAATACCAGTCAGTGTAGGTATAAGCTTCCCGGCCGCCGTGATGCTGGTATATATGCTGTCTGCGATGCTTTCCCTCTTTCAATCCGACTACCTTCTTTTTATACTCGGCCTGATGACGGTCTCCTTTCTGGGTTTCATTGATGATATGCTGGGGCAGAGGGACACCCTGGGCTTCAAAGGCCATTTGGGCGCATTGCTCAAGGGGAGGCTTACCACCGGCGGTCTTAAGGCCGGCGGCGGATTTGCTATGGCACTTTTCCTGGCCTATTTCCATTCGCCCTCTATACAGGATCTGGTCATCAATTGCTTTCTGATAGGGTTGTTCACCAACCTGATCAATTTGCTGGACCTGCGTCCGGGCCGGGCTATCAAGGGTTTTTTCTTCTTCTTGCTGGTCATTATCCCGCTGGCCGCAGGCAAAGTCGAGTGGATGCTGGTGGCACCTTTAATGGGTGTGGTGCTTTACTATTTCCGCTTTGATGTCGGAGCCCGTACTATGATGGGTGATGCCGGTTCCAATGTGCTGGGTTTGGCTTTAGGTTATTTTGCGGTACTCTTCCTGCCCTTCTGGTACCGGGCCGGAATTTTACTGTTCCTGATTGGAACGCATCTCTATACGGAAAAATATTCATTGAGCATTACTATCGAGAATGTGGCTTGGCTGCGGGCCATTGACCAGTGGGGCCGGCCGCAGCCTAACCATACTTCGGAGCAATGACAGCCTGCAATAATGGACAGGTGAGTCTTCAGCCAACAATTTGTAATCTGGGGTGAAAACGATGATAAATGAGGAAAGACTGCTCCAGCGTTTTATCAAGCTGGTAGAAACCGATTCTCCCTCCGGGCAGGAGGGCAAAATCCGCGACCTGTTGTGTAATGAACTATCGCGTTTGGGCTATCGGGCAAGGGAGGACGGAGCGGCTGAGCTGCTGGGCGGTGATGCCGGCAACTTGCTGGTCAGCATTCCCGGCACTTTGGATACGGAAGCCTTGCTCTTTGTCGCTCACATGGATACCGTTCAGCCTGGTATTGGGATAAAGGCGATAGTTGAGGGAGACCGGGTGAAAAGCGCCAGCGAAACCATTCTGGGTTCAGATGACAAGGCGGCTATCGCCGCTATGCTGGAGGCGTTGGAAGTTCTACAGGAACGGGGAATCCCGCATCCGCCGCTGGAGTACCTCTTTACGGTCAGCGAGGAACAGGGTTTGATGGGGTCCAAGGTTTTTGATTTCACCCAGGTCAGATCCCGGTTGGCTTACGTGCTGGATTCAGGTGGCGAACCGGGCTGCATCGTGGTTCAGTCACCTTGTCAGAACGAGATCGAATATACCGTCATAGGCAAGGCAGCCCATGCCGGAATCAGTCCGGAACAGGGCGTAAATGCGATCCAGGCAGCGGCCCGGGCACTGGCGGTTATGCCCTGTGGGCGGATCGATGCTCAGACCACCTGCAACTTTGGAACCATCGAAGGAGGAGTAGCCCGTAATATTGTGGCGCCTTCCTGTCGCATAAAGGGTGAAGCCCGAAGCCTTAAACGCGAATACCTGGATCAGATCACCGGAGAATTGGTGCAGATCTTCACTAAAACCGTTGAGGCTAACGGAGCCCGGGCTGAGGTGGAGATTAAGTTCCTCTATCCGGAGATGAAACTGGAAGCTACCGAGGAAGTAGTGGAACTGGCGGTGTCTGCTGCCCAGAGCATAGGGCTGTCACCTCAATTGGTCAGCACCGGCGGGGGCAGCGATGCCAGCATGGTGAACGGTGCCAGTATTCGCTGTGCCAATCTGGCTACTGGTATGTGCTCGGTCCATACCACCGATGAATATATCCTTATCCAAGACCTGAATGATGATGCTAGGCTGGTCCTGGCCATTATTGAACATGCCGGGAGAAAGTGGATGCAGGGAGATTAATGATTGAATTCAAGCGGGCTATAATCACGAGGGAATTGTTCTCGCGTCAAGGAATATCAGGATTCATGGCTTCTATCGATGGGAAGGAGGAAGCCTGTATTGCCTACCCTGATATGGTGGGGGAAATCACACCCGGACAGCAGGTACTGCTTAACACCACTGCCCAGACCCTGGGACTGGGTACCGGGGGGTATCATTATATCATAGCCAATCTGCACGGAGATGATCAGGAACTGCAGCCCGGCGGACACATTATGAAGCTGCGCTACACCCCCATGCAAATGAAAGTGCTCAGCGTGGAAGAAGAAGACAGTCCTCATCACAGTGAGATGGTCAAAGCCGATTCCCTGGATGGGATACCGGTACTGGTCGGCACGCTTCATTCCATGTTGGCCCCGCTGTGTATCTACCTGCGTGATCTGGGTCTCAAGGTAGTCTACGTTATGACTGACGGGGCAGCTTTGCCCATTGCCTTTAGTCATAATGTTGACTGGCTGAAAAGGGAAGGTTTGTTGTCAGCCACGGTGACCGCCGGCCATGCTTTCGGAGGTGATCTGGAAGCGGTCAATGTCTATTCCGGCTTGCTGGCTGCTCGCAGGGTGGCCGCAGCCGATGTGATCATAGTGGCCATGGGGCCGGGAATTGTGGGGACCGGCACCCGTTGGGGGTTTTCCGGGATTGAACAGGGAGAGATATTGAATGCGGCAGATACCCTGGGGGGCAGGGCTATGGCGGTCCCCCGCATCAGTTTTGCGGATGCCCGTACCCGTCATCGCGGCATCAGTCATCATACGCTGACCGTACTCTCCAGAGTGTGTCGGGTTTCAGCGCTCCTGCCCCTGCCTCAGCTGGATACGGAACAGATGGATATGTTATGCGAACAGCTGGTCCGTGAAAAGATTGCTGATCGCTACCAGCTTTGCCTGGAAGATGGCAGGGATGACCTTCAACTGCTTAAAGAATGCGGCTTGAAGATAACCACCATGGGCCGCGGTGTCGAGGAGGAGAAGGAGTACTTCCTCACTCTGGCCGCCGCTGCCCGCACCGCCCGCCGGCTCATCAACGGCGAAGAGCTGCAGACCATAGGGCTGGCGTAAGGGGAACGAAATTAAACGCAGATTTACGCAGCGACCTTAATGGCGACCGAAGGGAGCATCGTTGCCCCCGTAGGGGAATTTATTATGATTTACTCAGAGTTAAAAACTAAATGCGGTTAATGTATATTCAGATTAATAAATTGGAGTAATGTTGTTCCAGAAGGGTATTGTTTAAATAATTCCTTTAAATCACTAGCCTTACCGCTGAAAACGAAGCCACGCTTAAGAAAGTACATCTTCATTTATATCACCTCGCTGTCAGTTTATGAGCACCGAGGAAAAAATATGCAAATGGGTATCATCAATTGAGCCCAAAATATTATGTGTCCATCTGTGGTTTATTTTCTTTTTGAGAGGGTGTAAATATGGATTTAAGAGAGATTACCAAGGATTCGAGGGAGATATTTAATGGCCGTATTATAAGGGTTCGGGTCGATAAGGTAGAACTGCCGGATGGCCGGGAAGGTACCCGGGAGATAGTAGACCATAATGGAGCAGTAGCAATAATTGCCATGGATGAAAAAGGACAGCTTAAGATGGTGCGGCAGTACCGTAAAGCAGCCGAAAAGATAATGTTGGAAATACCTGCCGGGACTCTGGAAAAAGGCGAAGAGCCATTGGCCTGCGCACACCGGGAATTGGAGGAAGAGACCGGCCTGCGGGCCCGACGCTGGGAAAAGATACTCTCATATTTCAGTGCCCCGGGCTTTTGCAACGAGGAGCTTCATCTGTATTTGGCTCAGGATCTATATCCAGGAGAAAGTGATCCGGATGAGGATGAATTTCTGGAACTGGTTGATGTGCCGATTAAAGAGGCCTACGATATGATTTTCCAGGGGCAAATAAATGACGGCAAGAGTATTATAGGAATACAATATGCCTGGCACAGAATGGAGAGAACCTGATCTTGCGCAGAATTTACGGAGATTTGCATATCCATATCGGCAGTGCCGGCGGAAAACCGGTTAAGATAACCGCTTCCCGAAAACTGGATCTGCATACTATCCTGTTTGTTGATGCCCCGAAAAAGGGTCTGGAGATGGTGGGAGTAGTCGATGCCGGCAGCCCGTTGGTGTTGGACGAGATCGAATCTATGCTGGAACAGGGCCGGTTAAAAGAACTGCCTGGCGGAGGCATGCTGGCCGCCAACGGGGTCTTGCTCATTCCCGGCTGTGAAGTGGAGAGCCGCGAGGGGGTACACCTCATTCTCTATCTGCCCACAGTTGAAAGCCTGAAAAAATACGGGCAGTATATGAAAAAACGCATCAAGAATCTTTCCTTATCGACCCAAAAGGCGCAGGTATCCGTGGGTGAGATAATGAACCTGGCGCTGCTCTTGGACGGCATCTTTTGTCCGGCGCATGCCTTCACACCTCATAAAGGGATCTATGGGGCTCTAACCCCACGCTTGTCCACCCTGCTAGGGCGGGAGGCGGGAACAATAAAAGCCCTGGAGTTGGGCCTGAGCGCGGACACTGATATGGCCGATCTAATAGGAGAGACCAGGGGTTTCACCTTTTTATCAAACTCCGATGCCCATTCTTCACCCAATATCGGACGGGAATACAACCTGTTCCGTATGGCTGACAAGAGTTTTACTGAACTCCGCTATGCCGTGGAGAATCTGCACGAACGCAGGGTCATGAGCAACTTTGGTATGGACCCGCGGCTGGGCAAATACCATCGCAGTTACTGCAACGATTGCGACTTGATCGTAAATGAGGCCCCGCCGGTTGTTAGATGTCCGGCCTGTGGCGGATCCCATCTGGTTACCGGGGTCCTGGACCGGGTGATGGCTATACGTGAATATGTTGAACCCCAACATCCGATCGGTAGGCCTCCTTATTATTACCGGGTGCCGCTGAAGGATCTGCCTGGTTTGGGGCCCAGTTATCTTAACAAGCTGATCAGTTTTTTTGGTGATGAGATAAAGACAGCCGAGGAGGCCAGTCTGGACGATATAGCCCGTATAAGCAATCCGGAGGTGGCGGCCATGATTGGACGGATGCGCTTAGGGCGCTTGGAGATAATGCCAGGAGGAGGTGGTCGCTATGGTAAGGTCCAAAAGCATAATAGTCTCCAGTGATGCCAGCGGAGCTCGCGATGCTTCACGGCAAGGAATGCTGGTGATGATAATAGATGTTATCGATATGTCCACCACCCTGGAGAGTGCGCTGGATGCCGGAGCATATGCAGTGCTTGGGGCCAGCCCGGATTTTACCCGGGCACCTGTGGATGTATCGCCGGAGCAGAGAGGCAAAGAGGCGGCAATTCTGGCACATCAGGCCGGGACAGGTGTAATCATTGCTACCGAGCCCCGGGTGGGCAGTGACGAGGAAAGGCTGACCCGCTGCCAGCGTCTTATTCGGGGCATAGAGAGCGAAAAAGGAATAATTGAGGCTATTGTCACGAATATGGGGGCGGAAACCCCAAAACTTGCCAATATGAATAACCGGGTAGTGGTGGCAGTCAGTGACACCGGCGGCGTGGCCTATGACGCGGCGGTAAGTGCTGGTGGCCGAGCTATTATTGGCACCGTGGCCCGTACCTATAAGCAGAGAGGGATGGAGCCTGGGCTGACTGCTGTCAAGCGTGCCCTGCAGGAATTGAGAGACGGTGACACCGGCATTGCTCTAATCGCCGCCAGTCGAAATTCCATGGAGGATGTGCTGGCTGCCCAATTCATTGCCAACCTGCTTATACAGAGGAATTCCGTCAAGTAGGGAGGAATAGCCATGAAACCCATATATGTTATCGGGCACAAGAATCCGGATGTTGACAGCGTTGCCGCTGCCATTGCCTATGCCTCGTACAAGCAGTCTACCGAAAATGGTTTATATATTGCGGCTGCCGCCGGCGACCTGCGCCAGGAGATAACCTTCATACTGGAGTATCTGGAACTGGAGTCCCCGGCCATCATCAGAAGTGTAGGCAACACGGTGGAAGACCTGCTGGAGGAAGAGGAGATCATACATATCAGGGCTGATATGAATCTTATCGAATTGGGGACCATGGTCCGGGAACACAAGATGAAGACGGTACCGGTGCTGGATGAACAGGGAGGTTTTCTGGGCCTCTTGACCATAGGCGATGTAGCCATGATCTTTATGAATGAACTGGGTCAAGGGAACGATATTGAGAACAGTCCGCAGCTATTACGTAGAATCCTGGATCGGCGGGTATCTGATATTATGAAAACACGGGATTTGGTCTTGTTTGAAAAGAACGAGCCAATCGATGAAGTCCGTAATCAGATGTTGACCAGCCGCTATCGTAACTACCCGGTGGTTGATGAGAAGAACCACTTTTTGGGTTTGATTTCGCGCTATAACCTCCTGAAAATGAAGCGCAAGCAGTTGATACTGGTTGATCACAATGAGAAAAACCAGGCGGTGGATGGGATTGAGGAAGCTGAAATCATCGAGATCATCGACCATCACCGGGTGGGGGACCTGCAGACCTTATCGCCGATTTATTTCCGCAACGAACCGGTAGGCTCCACCAGTACCCTGGTGGCCGAGAGCTTTATTACCAATCGGGTAAGTCTAGGCCGTAACATGGCCGGGCTTCTTCTCTCCGGAATCATTACGGATACCATGATATTCAAATCACCTACTACTACTGCCAAAGACCGCCGAGTTGCTGATGTGCTGGCCAGCCTGTCAGGACTCGATGCTGTTGAGTGGGGCCGTCAGGTATTTGCGAAAAGCCTGCCCGGGGAAAATCAGAGTGATGAAGCAATGCTCTGTGAGGATCTCAAGGAGTATTTGAGCGGGGAAACCACCTTTGCCATATCGCAAATAGAGACTATCGACCTGTCCCACATCAACCAGCGGCGCGACCTCTTGCTGCAAACCATGGATGAGATTTGCCATCGAAAGGGCTATGCCTTTATGTGCCTGATGGTCACTGACATCATGAAGGAGGGCACCGAACTGCTGGTGGCGGGAGAACGGCACGCAGTTGCCGAGCAGGCCTTCGGGCAGGGTCCCCTGCATGGGAGTGTTTTTCTTCAAGGAGTGATGTCGCGTAAGAAACAGGTAGTGCCGGTTATATACGAGGTGTTAAGGAAAGAGAACCTGTAGGGTAATGATTTTTGTATTATCCACCGCTACAGAGGCGCGTGATGGCTTCAGGCATAAATTGTATAGATGTGATTAAACGCTGAGAGTTAACCATCTTCGCAGGCATTGGTGGTTTGCTGCTTATATTTTCTCTCCCGGAACACACCCAGCACACCCAGAATAACAAAGCAGGCTCCGGCCAGAGTCCAGCAGGTTATGGCTTCATCCAGCAGCCACCAGCCGAGGACGACTGCCAGGATGGGGTTGACGAAGGCATAGGTCATGGCTATGTTGATAGGCAGATATTTAAGGGTGGCGATATATGAGGTGAACCCCAATATCGATCCAAACACTATCAGGTAGACCAGGGCCAGCCAGGCCGACTGTGACGCCTGAGGAATATGATGGTTGGTCACCAATGCGACCGGAATGAAGAACAGCCCGGCGAAGAGCATCTGATAGGCCGATTCCACCCGGGGGTCGAGATCAAGGTGGTAGCGGGAGTGAATGACGGAGCCGAGTCCCCAGCTCAAGGCACCGAGGAACAGAAGGAGTCCCGCTGACCATTCAGTTGTGGCGCCTTCACGCAGGGAAGGCGTTACCAGAAGCAACAATCCACCAAAACTGCTGAGCAGGGATACAATTAATAAATATGAGGGTAATTTTTTGTTGAAGATGGCTTCGATAAAGGTTGCCCAGATCGGAACTGAGGCTGCCACCAAAGCAGCAAAGCCTGAATTAGCCGATTGCTCAGCCCACATTACAGTGCCATTGCCTCCTACCCAGAGTAAAAGCCCGGTAGCTATCAGGACCAGTAGTTCCTGGCGTGTGATACGTAGCCGATTACCGCTCAGTGCTGTAAGAAAAAACAATAGCAAAGCTGCTCCTGACATTCTGATGGCCCCGGCGGTCCAGACTGAAAAGCCCACTTGAGGATTGACCATGATCCGTATGGCCAGATAGGTGCTGCTCCATATGACATAGACTACCACCAGATGCGCCAGGCCCCGGGAGGACAGGGAAGCAAATGCCTCATCCGGGTTCTTCGGCATATTCTCTCCTCCCTTCTCGCAGTTCTCACAATTTATTATCTTAGTAAACATCATAAAATACAGGAGCTATTTGTCAATAGCTGTAATATAGTGGGGGGAGGCATAATCTCTCAGCTATAAAAATACAATGCTAAAGAGCCCGGGGTAGTTTATCAGGCCTTTACAGGGTTATTGGCTATAAGTTTCGGACAGGGCCAAGGAGGCTTGCCGGAGCAAACTCAATACTGCCGGTGAGGAGAGGCTCATGAGCATCAAAGCCAGAATAAAACAGCATCTAAAGGACAACCGGGTGCAGTACTTTCTCATTTTTGTGTTCTTTATGGCCGGGGTGACCATTGGCGGGTACAAAGCGGGCAGCCTGGATACCACACTGCAGATCCGCTTGAGCGGTTTACTTAAGGCCTATCTGCAAAGCGGGATGCAAGGTCAACTGGCCGGTAGCGAAATTATCTGGAAGGCCTTCTTTACCCAGGGACAAACCATGCTGCTGATCTGGTTCCTGGGCCTGACCGTAATCGGCCTCCCTCTGATATTGGGAGTAGCCTTTGCCCGCGGGATGTCCCTGGGGTTTACCTTGGCCTTTCTGGCTCATGAGCAGAATACCGCCGGAATATGGATAGCTTTGGTGTCGATCTTGCCGCAAAACCTGGTCTACATTCCATTGCTCTTGGTCTGGTCGGTTATCGCGCTAAATTTTTCGGTGTTTATCGTAAAGAGTAGGAGTGCACCCGCTTTTTCGCTGGGGCGGGGCCTATTGGGTTATACCGTGCTCATGCTGGTTTTTATGTTGCTTACCCTGGCGGGCTCATTGATTGAGGCTTATCTTTCGCCATGGCTGCTGGGGATGTTGTTATAGATAATTCAATAAAGTTTGTGAGGTGAAGGGCAAGTGATCATCCTTGTCGGTAATTGGAAGCGAAAGGTTGCCCGGTGGGTTTTGTTGCTGGTGGTTTTTGGTGTTTTTGCTGCGGCTATCCCCGCCTTAACCGGCAAATTGTATCAGCGGGTCCCGGTCAGCGGATGGTTCAAGGATGAACATCCCAGCGGCAACCCCATGCGAGTGGAGCGGAAGGCTGATGAAAAGGAGTCAGGGAAAAGAGCCAAGGAGACGGGTTTTGATAAGACAATGGATCAGTTCGTCATCAAACTCCAAGATTTCTATTACGAAGAATAATTTGCAGGAAAAAGCGCCCCAACTGTCTAAGTAATCAGACAGCACCAGATGGTGTAAAGTAGTATTTTGAGGGGCGCTATGGAACTATTGATAAATGCTTTTATGGACTATCTTAATTTTGAAAAGGGCTTGTCTGAGAATACCCAGGCCGCCTACCGCAGGGATCTGGAAAAATTTATTCAGTTTCTGGCGGATAAAGAACTGCCCGGTGATCCGGCTGGTATTACCAAGCAGCAGGTACTCTCATTCTTATCTTGGCAGTTGGACCATGATGCAGCTTTTTCCACGGTTGCCCGCAGCTTGTCCAGTCTAAAGACCTTTTACAAATTCTTGATCCTGGAAAACTATACTGCCGTCAATCCAACCCAGGACCTGGAGACACCGAAGGTAAAACGCAAGTTGCCGGTGATTCTGACGATAGAAGAAGTAGATCGGCTGATGGAGCAGCCCAATGTTATGTTGCCCCTGGGGTTGCGGGATCGGGCGATGTTGGAATTAATGTATGGCACCGGTATTCGAGTTTCAGAGATGCTTAGCCTGCAGATTGAGGATGTCAATCCCACTGCAGGTTTTCTGCGTTGTTTCGGAAAAGGCCGCAAGGAACGGATCATTCCAGTGAATCAGACCTCATTGGATTGGATCCAGCGATACATAGCCCGGTCCAGGAACAGCCTGCTGCGCAACCAGGGCGGGCGAACCCTGTTTCTGAATGCGCACGGCCGTCCCATGACCAGACAGGGTTTCTTCAAGATCCTGGGCAATTATGCAGAAAAAGCCGAACTGAAGCATGAGGTTACCCCCCATACCCTGCGCCACTCCTTCGCCACCCATCTGCTGGAAAACGGAGCAGACCTGCGCGCGGTGCAGGAGATGCTGGGACACGCGGATATCTCTACGACCCAGATCTATACCCATTTGACTAAATCCCGCCTGCGTGAGGTCTACCAGCAGTACCATCCCCGGGCGTAGGAGAGCCCAATTTACGCAGATAACGCAGATTATTATGATTAACGCAGAACTCCATGACCCCGAAAGTGGTCACCATCAGTTGGATGAAAAGCCATAGGTTAAGGTGTCTAAGGCCATTTATTTCAAGTCCCTAAGATGCCTTTTCAGGGCAGACTGCCACGGATTATTGGTGATAGCAATAGTGGCTGATGACGTTGATTAGAAGGATTAAGGCAAAATTTTTATGGGGAAGTTAAAGCTGTATTGAATACTCGTAACGGTCTTTAAAAGGAGGTTATGGCTTGGCCAGAAGAGTGATCATCATCGTTTTGGACAGTGTTGGGATCGGAGCCCTCCCGGATGCGAATTTCTTCGGAGATGAAGGCAGCAATACCCTGGCGAATACCGCCCGGGTGGCAGGTGGTTTATGGATGCCTAACCTGCAGGCATGGGGACTGGGCAATATCGAAAGCATAGAGGGTGTTCCTCCGGCAAATCAGCCAAAAGGAGCCTATGGCAAGATGGCTGAGCAATCCAGGGGCAAGGATACCACCAGTGGACATTGGGAGATGATGGGCCTCATACTGGAAAAGGCGTTCCCCACCTACCCCGATGGTTTTCCGGCAGAGCTTATCCGCGAATTCGAGAGGAGGATAGGACGCCAGACCCTGGGGAATTCGGTAGCGTCAGGAACCGTGATAATTGAAGAACTGGGACGCGAACATATGCAAACCGGTTACCCTATCGTATATACTTCAGCGGACAGCGTCTTTCAGATAGCCGCCCATGAAGAGGTAATCCCGCTGGAGGAATTGTACCGGATGTGCACCATCGCCCGGGAAATGCTTAAGGGAGAACATGAAGTTGGCCGGGTGATCGCACGGCCCTTTATCGGGCAGCCGGGAGCTTTCAGCAGAACTGCCCACCGTCATGACTTTTCCCTGGAACCTGGTATGAATCTCCTGGATTATACCCTGGAAGCTGGTTTGCCGGTGGTAGGTATCGGCAAGATAAAGGACATCTTTGCTGGTCGCGGGGTATCGGAATCCCATCCTACCGGCAGCAATCAGGAGGGGCTGCAACAGGTGGAGGCTGCTTTGCATAGTACGAAGCGGGGGCTGATATTTGCCAACCTGGTAGATTTTGACCAGTCCTTCGGTCATCGCAATGATCCCGGCGGTTATGCCCGAGCACTGGAGGATTTTGATCAGAGAATCCCCCGCATCATTGAGCAATTAGGGCTGGAAGATTGCCTGATAGTAACCGCTGACCATGGCTGCGATCCAACCATGCCTGGAACTGATCATACCCGTGAATATGTGCCCCTGCTGGTGTTTGGAACCGAAATGAAGGCCGGAGTGGATCTGGGCACCAGGCTGAGCTTTGCCGACATCGGAGCTACAACAGCCGAATACTTGGGAGTAGACCCGCACGGTCTGCCCGGAGAAAGCTTCCTGGGATTGGTCAGGAAAGCGAATTAACCACAGCGTCATTAATAGCACCCGATCGGGTACCATTAACGACGCTGCGTCCATTACGTTTCCCAAGGAGGTGAGAATGTGGATTTTCAGGAACTTATCATAAAGAAAAGGGATGGTTGTGCCCACAGCAAAGAGGAGATAGAATTCCTGATCAAGCATATCAGTGATGGCTCTATGCCTGACTACCAACTGGCAGCCTGGGCCATGGCAGTGTTTTTTCAGGGGATGAATGATGAGGAGACCCGCGACCTCACTCTGGCCATGGCCTACTCAGGAGATGTGGTGGATCTGTCAGGGATAGCGGGGATCAAGGTGGATAAACACAGCACCGGAGGGGTGGGAGATAAAACAACCCTCGTCGTAGCTCCCATAGTAGCTGCAGCCGGCGTACCTGTAGCCAAGATGTCTGGCCGGGGCCTCGGGCATACCGGAGGGACCATCGATAAGTTTGAATCCATACCCGGTTTTCAGGTGTTGCTTACCCATGAGGCCTTTATTAAACAGGTTAACGAAGTGGGGGCAGCGGTAATAGCTCAGTCGGGGAATCTGGTTCCAGCTGACAAGAGGTTGTATGCATTGAGAGACCTTTCCGGGACCGTGGACAGTATTCCCCTTATAGCATCCAGTGTCATGAGCAAGAAGATTGCGTCCGGAGCTGATGCGATAGTGCTGGATGTCAAGGTGGGGCGGGGAGCCTTTATGAAGAACGCGGCGGAAGCCGGCAAACTGGCAGACGCAATGGTAAAGATCGGTCGGGGAGTAGGGCGGAAAGTGGTAGCCCTGTTGAGTGACATGGATCAGCCATTGGGAAGAATGGTCGGCAATGCCCTGGAGGTGTGTGAAGCCATCGATACCTTGCAGGGATGGGGACCTGACGATCTGACCGAACTTTCCCTGACCCTGGCTGCCCATATGATATTACTGGGCGGAAAGGCAGCTGATCTCAATGATGGGATGGCATATGCCCGCCAACTGATCAATTCCGGAGAGGCTCTGGCCATGTTTAAACAGATAATAACCGCCCAAGGCGGCCGCTTGGACTTCGATGCAGATAACTATGGCATGAAGACAGCCTGCCTCAAACTTCCGGTCAAGTCAGAGCGTTCAGGCCGAATAATAAGCCTGGATGCGCTGGAAATCGGCCGCAGTGCTATGTTGCTGGGTGCCGGACGGGTTCAGTTGGGAGATATTATTGACCACGCTGTAGGAATTGAACTGTGTCGGAAGTGTGGGGACTTGACCCAGCCGGGCGATACCCTGGCAGTGATCCATGGCAATGACGAAGACCGGGTTAAGATGGTCCTGCCGCAATTAGCCCGGGCTTATATTATTGAATAATTAGAGATGCTTCCTCCTATAGATGGTATATTTGCGCTTGTACACCAATATAAATCACTATAGAGCTGTGCGAGTATGGATTATATTGGGGGAGGTATGAAATATATGGCCAGGAGAAAAAACTGGTTTTGGCTGCTGCTGCTGGTGTTTATGCTGACGATCGGAGTGCCGGGAACAGCCCGGGCTGACGATTTAGATCTGACGGCAGAGTCATATCTTCTGATGGATGCTGATTCAGGTAAAGTGCTTTTGACTCATAATGAACATAAAAGACTGCCTCCGGCCAGCATGACCAAATTGATGACCCTGACCTTGGCGGCCGAAGACCTGGAAAAGGGTAAATTCGAATTGACCGACAAGGTGCAGGCCAGTGAAGATGCCTGTAAAATGGGCGGATCACAGATATACCTGGAGCCTGGCGAGAAGATGACGGCCGAAGATCTGCTTATTTCCATTGCAGTAGGTTCTGCTAATGATGCCTCGGTAGCCATGGCGGAACAACTGGAAGGCAGTCACAAGGAGTTTGTGCAAAGAATGAACCATGAGGCCAAACTCATGGGCCTTAAGGACACACATTTTGTCAATGCCTACGGTTTGCCCGATCCTAATCACTATTCCAGTGCCTATGACATGGCTGTTATTGCCAGAAGTGCCTTGAATCACCCCAAACTTCTGGAACTATCTTCTATCAAGGAATACAATCTACGGGAAGGTAAATTCAAGCTTTACAATACCAACAAATTATTGTGGTGGTATCAGGGAGCAGATGGCTTCAAAACTGGGTGGACCAACGAGGCCAAGCATTGTCTGACTGCTACGGCCAAACGGGATGGGCTGCGCTTGATTGCGGTTGTCATGGCGGCACCTGATAATCACGGCAATTTCAGGGAGGCTATGAAACTATTCAATTATGGTTTTGCCCGCTATACCTATAAGAATATCTCAGCTGCCAATAGTGTATGCGGAATAGTAACGGTAGGCAAGGGGACGGTCAATAAGGTGCAGGCAGTGGCGGAAGAGGATGTTGGCACCATTACAGCCAAGGGTGAGGACGAAAAAATAAAATCTCATAAGAACATATTCAGCTACATTGATGCTCCGGTGGTCAAGGGACAGAAGCTGGGCGAGTATGTAGTCTATAAAGATGGTCAGTTGGCCAAACAGGTTAATCTGATAGCGACTGATGATGTGCCCCGGGCTAGTCTGATGAAGGAGATATTGAGGGTCTTTGGCGAAACCTATCTGATATAAATGGAATTTAGTGGAAGGAACCTGCCCCCTCCCTGTAGAATACCTATAAGGTCAAACAGGGAGGGGTTTTTAAATGAGCTATGATCTGAAACAGGTTAGAAATACACTGGTGGTCAAGCTTACGGGAGAGTTGGATATGTTGATAAGTGACCGCTTGCGAAAGGAGATCGATAAACGGCTGGAGGACAAGAACATAAAAAACCTGATATTCAATATGGAACGGGTAAGCTTTATCGACAGTTCCGGATTGGGGCTGATCATCGGACGCTACAAGAAAATGAATGCCAACAGCGGGCGCATGTACATAGTAGGTGCCAGCAACAATGTAGAGAAGATCCTGCTCTTCTCCGGGATCAATAAACTGGTGCCAATTTATAACCAGGAACAAGATATAATTAATATTTAAAGGGAGGTGAGGACCAGCCTCAGGCTGGGTTTATATGAACGTTAAAAACAATGCCCGCCTGGAGTTCCTCGGTATTGCGGAAAATGTTTCCTTTGCCCGTTCATGTATAGGGGCATTTGCCGCTCAACTGGATTGTACCCTGGAGGATATCGAGGAGATCAAACTGGTGGTTTCCGAGGCGGTTTCCAACAGCATTATCCACGGATACGGGGGGAGTCGGGAAGGAAAGGTTACCATTGAGGCCAGTCTTTATGACAACCGGACCATTGAGATAACGGTTATAGATTACGGTCTCGGGATCTCAGACCTGGAACAGGCCATGAAACCATCATATTCAAGTGATCCTGCCCGCATGGGACTGGGCTTTACTTTTATGAAATCGTTTATGGATGAGATGGAGGTCATCAGCAAGCCGAACGAGGGGACCAGCGTCAGACTCAAACGCAGTTTCCTTATGCGAGAGCAGCAGGCATACGCTTAAAGGAGGTGGGTCATGTCCTCGCTGAATAGCTATCATGACAATGATTCCCTGCTGCAGCGTGCGCAACAGGGAGATACCGAGGCGCGCAGCCTGCTTTTCGAGAGCAATCTGGGACTGGTTTACATGGTGTTGGAAAGATTCAAGAACACCTCATATGAGTACGAGGATCTGTTTCAGGTAGGCTCCATCGGGTTGCTGAAGGCCATAGACAAGTTTGATTTCACTTTCAATGTCCGTTTTTCCACCTACGCGGTGCCCATGATCATTGGCGAGATCAAGAAATTTCTTCGGGATGACGGAATTATCAAGGTGCAGCGTGGGGTCAAGGAGAACTACTCGAGAATCCGCTGGGCCCAGGAAAAACTGCGTTCTGACCTGGGCAGGGAACCGGTAGTAAACGAAATAGCCAGTTTGCTGGAAATGGATCGTGAAGAAGTAGTTCTGGCCATGGAGGCCTGTCAGACTCCTGCATATATGCAAGACCTGATGCCGGGCGAAGACAAGGAGCATCTATCTTTACTCGATAAACTGGCCGGAGATGAGACTAGTGCCAGGATGTTGGAGAAAATGGCCCTTCGGGAAGCCCTGGGCAAACTGGACGATCGGGAACGTCTGGTTATATTGGCGCGTTTTTTTAAAGATGAGACCCAGTCAAGTATTGCCGAAAGACTGGGAGTATCACAAGTACAGGTATCCAGAATAGAAAAGGCTGCAATCAACAAACTGAGAGGGGTGTTGATCTAGTTCAACCAAATATAAAAAATATACATAATAACTGTGGTCTGAGGCCTTTTGGCTTCAGGCCATTTATGTTTTTAAAATGGCTATTTAAAACTCCTGAAAGGCATTCTTTGTAACAAAAACCGGTGCATTTCAGTATTGTAATACTGAATATTTAATAACGTTGAAATATCGATAGGAGCGGGGAGTTTAATGAAGGCCAGAAAAGGGATCAGACTATCCGTGGGCGGTCCAGGTGTAGCTGGAGGACCGGGGCCTGGAGGGGGCTCAGCGCGTATCATTGGAATCGGCGGAGTGAAAATTGGCTCCGGCCGGCCGGCCTTTCGCATATCGAGGTCGGGCGGGCAGTTCCAGGTGATATCACCGATTCGGGAACCGTCACCCCGAGTTGAAGACAAAGGCAGTCCCGGAGTAAGTGTTATTACCTGCACGAACCGGCCTGACCGTCTGGAAAACATTTTGGACAATTACCTGCGGCAGATTTATTCTCCTAGGGAACTAATTATTGTGGTCAATAGTGAGAGCATCAACATTGACGAATGGAGGAGAAGGACAGAGGGACATTACGATATCAGTATTCTTCAGTTGGGAAGCAATCAGACACTGGGTGAATGTTTAAATTATGGAATAGATCATTCCAGATATGACTATGTAGCCAAATGTGATGATGATGACTACTACGCGCCCAAATACCTCAGTGATCTTATGCCGCTGTTTGCCTCGACCGGAGCCCAAATCGTAGGCAAGTGCAGTATGTTCGTTTACTTTGCCGGCAGCCAGACCCTGGCTATTGCCCTGCCGGGGAACGAGAACATGCCTGTTGCCGGGGTAGCTGGAGCTACTATGATTATCAGCAAACAGGTCTTCAGCCAGGTAAGATTCACTGTGACCAGTTTCGGGGAAGATTCCCTGTTCCTGCAGGAATGCGTGACCCGGGGGATACCAATTTTCTCCGGCGATCGTTTCAACTTCGTATGTATACGCAGCAATCCGGATCAGCACACCTGGCAGGTCGATGAAACTGAGTACCTTAAATATTGCCAGATTGTAGCCCAGACCTCTGATTATATCAGCATGATAACCCAGTAAGGTACAAAAGGAATGAGGTTATGAGTAACACAACTTCAAGTCCAAAGCGGGCTTTGGTAACTGGTATCACCGGACAGGACGGATCGTATCTGGCAGAATTCCTTATCAAAAAGGGTTACCAGGTGCACGGCATCGTACGGCGCACGTCTTTGTTCAATACCGATCGGATAGATCATATCTATCAGGATCCCCATGATAATGATCCCAGGATTCTGCTGCATTATGGAGATATGACTGATGGTACTGGCCTGCGCAGGATATTGCATAAGGTACAGCCGGATGAGGTATATAATCTGGCTGCCCAGTCACACGTAAAGGTATCCTTCGATCAGCCGGAATATACGGCTGATACAGTTGCTACCGGCACCCTGCGTCTCTTGGAAGCCCTGCGGGATTATATGGATGAAGCCGGTCGTCTGATCAGGGTTTACCAGGCCGGTTCCTCGGAGATGTTTGGGTCTTCACTGCCACCGCAATCGGAAGCTACCCCCTTCCACCCCCGCAGTCCTTATGCAGTATCCAAGGTGGCGGCCTACTGGTATGCCGTGAATTATCGGGAAGCATACGATATGTTCATTGCGAACGGTATCCTGTTCAATCATGAATCGCCGCGGCGCGGAGAGACCTTTGTAACCCGTAAGATAACCCGGGCCGCTGCCAGAATCAAGCTGGGATTGCAGGAAAAGCTCTATCTCGGGAACCTGGCCGCACGGCGGGACTGGGGTTATGCCGGAGATTTTGTGGAGGCGATGTGGCTCATGCTGCAGCAGGAAAAGCCTGCTGATTACGTGGTTGCGACCGGAGAGGCCCATTCGGTCCAGGAGTTTGCAGAGAAGGTGTTTACTAAACTGGAACTTGACTGGCAGGATCATGTACAGATTGACGCGCGCTATTTCCGGCCTTCTGAGGTAGATTTCCTGCTGGGAGATTCATCCAGAGCACGCGAAAACCTGGGTTGGCAACCCCGGGTTTCATTCGATGACCTGGTGAAAATGATGGTCGAACATGATCTGGAACTGGCCCGGCAGGAGAAAACCCTGCGCGATGCCGGGCACCAGGTGGTATCAAGGGGGATGGCCATTGGATAGGCGGGCGAGGATATATGTAGCCGGCCATCAGGGACTGGTTGGCTCAGCCATAGTGAGAAACCTGGAGGCCAGGGAATGCACCGACATAGTATGCATACCCCAAAACGACCTTGATCTCCGTGATAAAACGGCAGTTGATGATTTTTTTGCCCGGGCAAGACCCGAATATGTCTTCCTGGCCGCTGCGCGGGTGGGCGGGATAGCTGCCAACTCAGCCTATCCCGCCGATTTTATCCGAGATAATCTTTCCATTCAATGCAATATTATCGAAGCATGCTATAGGAATCAAGTCAAGAAAACGTTATTTCTGGGTTCTTCCTGTATCTATCCCAAAATGGCACCCCAGCCGATAAGGGAGGAACATCTTTTGAGCGGTTGGCTGGAGTCTACCAACGAAGCATATGCAATAGCCAAGATTGCAGGGATTAAGATGTGTCAGGCTTACAATCGCCAATATGGGACCAATTATGTATCAGTAATGCCTACCAACTTGTACGGACCCAACGATAATTTCGACCTGCAGGATGCCCATGTGCTGCCGGCATTAGTTCATCGTTTTCAGAAGGCAACCCTCGAAGGAAAGGATAAGGTAGTGGTGTGGGGAAGTGGTACTCCCCGCCGTGAATTCCTGCATGTAGATGACCTGGCCGATGCCTGCTGGTATGTAATGACAAACTATCATAGTTCAGAGATTCTAAATATCGGCAGCGGGAAAGACATCAGCATATCTGAACTTGCCGGTCTGGTCAAAGAGATCGTTGGCTTCAGCGGAGAAATAGTGTTTGATACCAGCAAACCAGATGGCACACCGCGCAAGCTTCTGGACAGCAGCAGGATCAATGCATTGGGCTGGGAACCCCGGATTTCATTAAGAGAAGGTATTGAAACCACTTGGCGGTGGTTTCTTCAACATAAATGGACAGCTGTTGGACCTAATGATAATGATACGTATGGAGGTATGCCATGATAAGAGTTAAGATGAGCACAGATTTTCCTTATGAACCCATTAGAAGACAGACCCCCAACTCTTCCGGACGTTGGGGGGATTTTGAATTCATTATTGATCAGGAATGCGGCGAATGTGATTACTGGGTGGTCTATAACGATCTGCTTCGGACAGAGAGCACGGTGTGTCCTCCGCAGAACACCATTTTTATCACTGCCGAACCACCGGATATCCGGGGTTATAAAACCGAGTTTATCCGTCAATTTGCGCGGGTGATAACCTTTCACCAGAACCTCAACCATCCCCGAGTGACGTTAAACCAGCCCGGACTCAACTGGCATGTGGGGAGGATACTCACTGATATTAACACTCGACAGAGTATTGTTAACAAGACCTATGATGATTTTAGAGGCATGCACTACTTCAACAAGCCCAAACTAATATCGCTGGTAACCTCCAGCAAGACCTTTACACCAGGCCATAGGAAACGGCTGCAGCTGGTTGAAAGACTGAAAGAACATTTCGGCGAACGACTGGACGTATTTGGAAAGGGCATCAGGGAGATAGGTGACAAATGGGAGGCACTGGCCGATTACAAATACCATATCGCTCTTGAGAACAGCTATCTTCCGCACTATTGGACAGAGAAGCTGGCGGACAGCTATCTGGCCGGGGCTTACCCCATCTATTATGGCTGTCCTAATCTGCGTGACTATTTCTCACCAAATGCCTTCTCGCGTATCGATGTAAATGATCCGGAAACTGCTATAGCTACTATCGAGCATTGTATAGCCAGCAATAAATACGAAAGCTCACTGAATGCCATTATGGAAGCCCGCAGCAAGGTGCTGGACGAATACAACATGTTCCCCATGATAGTCAAATTGCTGAGAAAAGGCGGCCGTATGCGCATATCGCTCAATAAGGGGGCCCAGTTTACTTCCGTAAGCTACAACAGCACCGGGGGAGGGGCCAGACGAAAGGTGACGCTAAGTCCAATCTAGTAAAAGTGAATATGAATCGAAACAAAAGGGGCAGCTGTTATCATATGGGATAGCAGTTGCCCCTTGACTCGGTCAAATAACATATTTAATGGGAGTTGGCCCAACTGATATAATTGTTCGTATTAGCAACTACCTGACACTGATCGAGAATGTGTTCGTCGGCTTCCTGCCAGGTATGACTGGAGGTCAAAGCCCGCCGTATACCTACAAAATCGGCTTTGTCGGTTGAATAGATACGTAATCCATGCTCTTTGCATTCAGCCACGAAGTCTACATCTTCGCCAACATTCATTGCAGAAAATCTTATGCTGTTGAAGACATCTTTTTTGATGAGAAGAGTGGCGCCGGTAACGTAATTAACAAAACTGTTTTCCGGGTGCCTTGCAAAGACAGCCAGGGTATTGCTCTTTTCAAAATAGAGATACCAAGTCGATTTACCGACAATATCGGCATTGACACTTACCATGGCCTGCATCTGCCGCAGAAGGTAATTGGGGCCATAATAGTCATCATCATCGAATTTTGCTACATAATCGTAGCGGCAATGCTCAATCCCTGCGTTCAGGCACTCGCCGAGAGAACGGTTTTCATCCTGCTGATAGATGGAGATGTTGGGGTAGTCTGATGCGTGGGAATGCCAAAGCTCCGGGCTCATGGAATTGTTATTAAGAATAACGATTAGTTCCTTATCTTGATAGTTCTGCCGGGAATAATTGGCCAAGACCCGATCCATAAACTCGGGACGGTTAGTTGATACCAGGATCGATACTCCGGGAAGATTTGATGGTGTCGTCACTAATGGGGGTGGCGACGGGGCATGATTCGGCCTGGGATTAATACGTATGTTGACATGGGGAGCGGCAGGGGCTGGAGTTGGAGATCGAGATGGCTGCGAATAAACGGGTGGCGAGTTATTCAGGCTTGGTTGAGCCTGTGGTGGCTGACCCACTTTGATCGAGGTCTGATTGCTATTGATGCGGATTTGAACCATTTGTCCTCCTTGCCGGCAATTGGGCCCATAATGGCGCAAGTGTTTTATTAGAATAATATGTGTTTTCCGGAACTATGGTGACGGGGATTACTTGCATAAAACCAACCGAAGGAACAGAAGATATTGAAAGAACAAAATAGCCATAAAGGAGGATTTAAGGTGCAGGTAAAGGTAGCGGAATTTGTAGGTGAATCATCTCGTAGCTGGCAGGATGCCATAGAAAATGCAGTATTTGAGGCCGGCAAGACTTGCCGTAATATTAGCGGAGTTGAGGTTTACAACTGGACTGCCAGCTGTAATGACAATCGAATCGTAGAATACAAGGCCAACGTCAAGATAGCTTTCGTGGAGTAAATATCATCAAAATGCTCAGCGGGGACGTTTAGGTATGTGCTGTTCCTGAAAGTTGGAACACAAACCAAAACGTCCCTTCTGAATTGATGGTTATATGATTTCAGTATCAGGGGATGTGGATCTGAATGGCCTTAGGAAGCACCTCGATCTCCCAGGGTAATGCGGGGCCTACTTCTCCGTCCAGGTCAGTTGGGGTTTCCGGCTTGAGCTTGATACTGATCCTTTGACCCTGGCAGTAGAAAACATCATTGTCATCCAGCAGACGCCCCCGATAAAAGTTGTGCAAAACCCTCCCCAGACTATGGGGGGGGGCAGGCCTGATAGCCAGGAAATCCATCAGACCGTCACTCATACTCCCCGGCGGCAGGATGTCCTTGAAGCCTCCGGCAGTTCCACCGTTGAGCAGGATAAAGAGCAGGGCGTCCAGTTCATATTTTTTTCCGTCAATGGAAGCGGACATACGGAAAGGCTTGAGTTTAGGCAGTTTTTCCACAGCCTTCAGGTAATAGGCCAACCGCCCCAGGGAATTCTTGAGACGATAGTCAACCTCATGGGCAGTTTCAGTCAAAAAACCAGCCGACGCTACATTGATAAAAAGCTCTCCATTTACCTTTCCTACATCACAATCCATCAGCTGTCCATGGGTGATCACCTTGCAGTAGTCCCGAACATTCCGGGAAATCCCCAAATAGCTGGCCACATCATTAGAAGTCCCTTCCGGAAAGATTCCCAGCGGGACAGTGAGGCCACACTTCATCATGGCGTTCACCACTCCGTTGATGGTTCCGTCCCCGCCTGCTGCAATGATGGTGTGATAGTCAGCGGGATCCAGGCGGGCTGCTTGTTGCAAGATTTCAGCATTACTGCTGATCCTCAGTGGTTCCAGCTGTAGGCCGTGGGTCTGGAAGCTATGAATCACTTTGTCCAGCTTAAACTTGAAGCGGCCTTCACCTGCCACCGGGTTATAGAATAATCCGACCCTGTTTCCCAACCTGTCTACCTCCATGAGCAGATGTCTTTATATATTGTACCACCTCTGACAAAATAATGGTCAGCCACCGGCGAAAACCGCATAATAATCAGGCAAGATGCCTATAATATGCTATCAGGAGGCGTTGGTGAATGGTTGATACGCAAAAGCTGCAAGAGATTGAGATCCAGGAATACAGTTCCATGGTGCAAAAAATCAAACCAAAACCGCAGGTATTCAAACATGCGGTATGGGCCTTTGTAGTCGGCGGACTGATTTGCGTTCTGGGGCAGATCATAGACAACTTTCTATTGCTGCAGGGTATGAACATCCGAGATGCATCGGCAGCAACTGCGGTAATACTTGTTTTTCTCGCAGCTCTTCTGACCGGCCTGGGCTATTATGATGAACTAGCCAAATATGCTGGCGCCGGTACGATCGTTCCGATCACCGGATTCGCCAATGCCATAGTTGCTTCTGCCTTGGAGTTCAAACGTGAGGGTTATATCTTTGGAGTAGGGGCCCGGATTTTTGCTGTTGCTGGACCCACCTTGGTCTTTGGTTTTGCTGTTTCCACCCTGATTGGGTTGATCAAGGTGTTTTTGCAGTAGTGATATTGAAGATCGGGGTTAAATAGACGCAGATAACGCAGATTATTTATGAAAGACGCAGCTTTTTCTTGTTGTTGGTTGAAGAAATCCTTTACTTTACCAAACAAGTTTATCGCAAGCATTTTTGGTTACTAAAATATTTTCAGTGTATAAACCATATTTAGAGTATTTGCTAAAGAAATACTGCGTCTATCATATGAATCTGCGTCAGTCTGCGTCTATAAAGTATTTTAGCGAGGTGGTTTTATGGCCGGAGAAAAGAAAAGGGGTCTGCAGACGGTGGTTTTCACCAATCCCCCGATTCTTACCTCCTGGGCTTCCATAGTGGGACCGAAGGAGGGCGAAGGGCCCTGGGGAGATGATTTTGACCGGGTTATGAGCGACTACCTGACCGGAGAGGATTCCTGGGAGAAGGCTGAAAACAAGATGCTGCAGGAAACTGTTGAATTGGCCTTATCGAAACACAACCTGTTGGCGCAGGATGCCGAACTCCTATTGGCCGGAGACCTCTTAAACCAACTGGCATCATCCAATTTTGCTGCCCGGCAACTGAAAACCCCCTTTCTTGGTTTATATGGCGCCTGCTCAACCATGGCGGAAAGCCTGATAATCGGTGCCATGCTGCTGGATGGAGGCTTCTTTCGTCGGGTGGTAGCAGCAGCTTGCAGTCACCATTTCTCCGCCGAGCGGCAATTCCGTTTTCCTACCGAGCAGGGGGTGCAGCCATCACCCAGTTCGCAGTGGACCGCTACCGGAGCGGGAGCAGTGGTGCTGGAAGCGCTAGGCAGCGGACCCCGGATTACTGCCGCTACCATCGGCAAGGTAGTGGATCTGGGGCAGAAGGATTCATCCGATATGGGAAGTGCCATGGCTCCAGCGGCCGCAGACACCATTAAGATGCATATGGCAGATTTGAATTATGCCTCTGATTATTATGACATGATTGTGACCGGAGATCTTGGAATCGTGGGTATGGCATTGACAGGTCAGCTTTTCGTCAAGGACGGCCTGGTTCCTGCCCCTTATTATAGTGACTGCGGTGTACTGCTTTACGATGAACAGCAGGGGGTCAATGCCGGCGGCAGTGGCTGCGGCTGTTCCGCTGTTATGTTGTGTGGCCCTCTGCTCGCCAAGATGCTGAATGGTGAGATAAAGAAACTACTGCTGGTAGGAACCGGCGCGTTGATGAGTCCGACTACCAGCTATCAGGGAGAGAGTATTCCTGGTATAGCACACGCCGTGGCTATAGAAATGGGATAAGCAGTAGAATCTGACGGGCTGACCTGCTGCCACATCTCAAGGTTTAATATCTATCGGGAAGGAGCATGCTTATGGTGCCGTTATATATGGCTTTTATCATAGGTGGAACCCTCTGTCTTATCGGACAACTGATAATGGATCTGACTAAACCGGAGATAACCCCGGGGCATATACTGGTAGGTTACATTACTGCCGGGGCCATACTAAGCGGATTAGGACTATACAAACCACTGGTCAAACTGGGTGGAGCCGGGGCCACTGTACCCCTTAGCGGCTTCGGACATCTCCTGACCGAGGGGGCGATCAAAGGAGTTGAACAGAAAGGCCTGCTGGGAGCCTTCAGCGGAGGCCTGGAAGCGGCGGCGGCCGGTATAGCCGCGGCTATCATCTTTGGTTATATAACTGCTGTTATATTTAATCCCAAGGGTTAAGGAGGCTGTGATGAGAGTAGGAATACCTTGTGGTCTCTTTTATTTTTATTACTATCCCCTATGGAAGACCTTTTTCACCGATTTGGGGGCCGAGGTGGTAACCTCATTACCCACCAGCCGGGTAACCTTGGATAAAGGAAGTGCAATAGCGGTAGATGAGGCCTGTTTGCCGGTCAAGGTCTACTACGGGCACGTCCGGGAGCTGTGTTCCCGCAGCCTCGATTATCTCTTTATTCCCCGCCTGGTAAGCGTAGAACCCAGATCATATATCTGTCCAAAGTTCATGGGTATTCCTGATATGTTGAGGGCACAAATGCCTGATCTTCCGGAGCTGATCGACATTACCGTCGATCTTAGCCGCACTGACCGCTTTTTGAAAAGAGACATCATCAAATTGGGTAAAAAGCTGGGGCAAAAACCTGGCGCAGCCAAGGCCGCTTATGAGCATGCCCGCCAGGAGAACCGGCTTTGTCATGATATTGCTCGGCAGGGTTGGACCATGGCAGAAGCTATTCAGATCTGGGAGGGAAACATGCTGGCGCAACCGCAGCCAGGGGATCTAAATATTGGAGTACTGGGGCACGGGTATTCATTATATGATGAAGGCCTGTCCATGGGTATTATCAATAAAGTAAGACAAATGGGCTGCCAGGTGCGTTTGTTGGAAGGTATGGAGCCCGAAATTATTGAAATGAAAGCTGCTGCTATGCCCAAACGGGTCTTTTGGACTCTGGGGCGTAAGATAATGGGTAGTGTAATGAACATGGACCATAGCCGGGATATTGACGGTATTATTTACCTGGCCTGCTTTGGCTGCGGGCCTGATTCGATGATCGGTGAAATGGCGGAACGCTATGCAACCAACAAGCCCTTTATGATGCTTACCATAGATGAACATAGCGGTGAGGCAGGAATGCTTACCAGGTTGGAGGCCTTCTGCGATATGTTGAGGCGAAGGAGTCGAGTGAATGAGAGTCAGTTTTCCGCACATGGGTAATGTATATATCCCGATAAAGGCATTGCTGCAGGGCCTCCATCTCGACGTGGTGGCACCCCCGCCAGTAACAGCCCGCACACTGGAATTGGGGGTCAAGTATTCTCCTGAATGTGCCTGTCTGCCGCTAAAGATCAATGTAGGCAACTTTATTGAGGCCCTGGAGAACGGGGCAGATACCATTGTGATGGCCGGGGGCTGGGGGCCTTGTCGCTTCGGTTATTACGCCCAGGTCGAAAGGGAAATACTCAGAGATCTGGGGTTTAGTTTCAATATGATAGTGCTGGAGGCCCCGGATTCCAGACTTCCCGATCTGCTTAAACAGATCAGGGCACTGGGGCAGAATGCCACTCTGAAAGAAGCCTACCAGGCGATCAAGTTCGCATGGTTCAAACTGGGGGAGGTCGAACTGCTGGAAAAGAGGCTGGAATACCTGCTTCCCCGCGTGCTGGACCGGGATCGGGTGGAGCAGTTATACGAAAAAGGGGTCCGGCAGATCGATGAGGCAAATGACCGTAATAGTGTCCGCAAGGCCAGGATTAATACTATGAATGCCATGGAGAGTTTGGCACATCGACCGGGAGATGTCCTGAAGATAGGTTTGATCGGAGAGATATATACCATCCTGGAACCGAGCACCAATTGTTATGTGGGCAGACACTTGGGCAGGATCGGGGTGGAAGTGACTCGGTCCATCTATATTAGTGATTGGGTAAACGACCACCTGCTGGGGGGCTATATAAAACCATCCAATCATCGTCATATCATGCGCTCTTCGCGTCCGTATCTCAACTATGAGGTTGGCGGGCATGGGCGGGAGACAGTGGGGAATGCAGTCGACTTTGCCCGGCGCGGATATGACGGCATAGTTCAGATCGGTCCCCTCACCTGCATGCCTGAGATAGTCGCCCAGTCAGTACTGGGGCGGGTAAGTCAAGTGGAAGAAATCCCATGTATGACCCTATATTTTGATGAACATTCTGGTACAGCCGGCGTTTATACCCGCTTGGAGGCATATATCGACATGCTGCAGCGGAAAAAGGCTATGAGCTGCCTGGCTTCAGGTTAAGGAGGAAAGGTATATGCAATATTTTCTGGGTGTAGATATTGGTTCAGTCAGCAGCAATTTTGTGTTGCTGGACGGACGAAAAAGGCTGGCCGCCAAGGTCTACCTGCGCACCCAGGGCAACCCGGTTCAGGCCATTCAGGAAGGGTTTGCCCGGGTAAAGGCTGCTGTCCCCGGTTCGGTGAAGATAAAAGGAGTTGGGAGCACCGGAAGCGGCCGCCATCTGGCGGCGATCATGCTGGGGGCTGATGTGGTAAAAAACGAAATAACTGCTCACGCGGTAGCTGCCTCAACCCTGATTCCAGATGTCAGAACCATCATCGAAATTGGCGGACAGGACTCCAAGATCATTATCCTGCGGGACGGGATAGTCAGCGATTTTGCTATGAATACGGTCTGTGCTGCTGGGACAGGCTCTTTCATCGACCAGCAGGCCGCGCGTTTGTGCATTGATATAGAAGATTTTGGCGTCCGGGCGCTCCAATCGAGCAAGTCCATCAGGATTGCTGGTCGATGCGGGGTGTTCGCCGAATCTGACATGATCCATAAACAGCAGATGGGTTATCCGGTGGAGGATATCATGATGGGGCTGTGTGAGGCCCTGGTCAGAAATTACCTGAACAATGTGGCTAAAGGCAAGAAGATTGAGGCCCCGATTGCTTTTCAGGGTGGAGTAGCGGCCAACATCGCTATTAAGGCAGCCTTTGAAAGGACGCTCGAAGCTGAAGTAAAGGTGCCACCACACTATGAAGTGATGGGGGCCATTGGTGCCGCCATTCTGGCCGAAGAACAGATGGGACTCAATGCCCAGCCCAGTGCCTTCAACGGAGAGGCCTTTATCAGCACTGGGGATTTTACCAGTCGCAGCCATGAATGTGCAGGATGCCCTAACCTGTGTGAAGTGGTTTGTATCAAACGTGACAATCAGCCTATCGCTTATTGGGGCGATCGCTGCAAAAAATGGGAGAGCTCCCTGGAGGCCAGACTGGCCTAGAAGGAAACACCTAGAAGGAAAGACCTTGACAATCCGCAACAATAGGATATCATTTTTAACATACATTTGGATAGACTGCTGGGGGGGCTCCATAATCCGGAGCTGAGATAGGAGCGGAAGCTTTTGACCCTTTGTACCTGATCTGGTTAATACCAGCGGAGGGAAGTATTTTGCTTGTGGAATAACAGGTGAACCGCATTTCGAGCTGGTTCACCTGTTTTGTTTTATCGGGGAGATGAGGGAATGAAACATGTATTGACTATTGCCGGCTCGGATACCTGTGCCGGAGCCGGCATACAGGCTGATCTCAAAACTATTGGAGCTTTGGGGGCTTACGGTCTGAGTGTGATAACCTCGCTTACCGCGCAGAACACGCGCGGGGTAGGGGCGATTCAAGATGTGGAACCCTGGTTTATTCAGTGCCAACTGGATGCCATCTTTGCGGATATACGAGTGGATTCCATTAAAATAGGCATGCTAGGGAATACCTCGACAATTAAAATTGTAGCCCAATATCTGGCTACTCTTGATATACCAGTAGTGTTGGATCCGGTAATGACAGCCAAGAGCGGTGATCGCCTGCTGGCGGCTTCAGCCATTAGTGCACTGAAAGAACAGCTCTTGCCGCTGGCCACGGTAATAACCCCCAACCTGCCGGAAACTGAAGAACTGACCGGCAATACCGTGGAGAACCCGGAAGCCATGGCAGAAGCCTGCCGGCAATTGCTGGCCTGGGGGATTCCCTGGGTGGTGGTAAAGGGCGGCCATCTGGAGGGTGATCCGGTGGATATGGTTGGGCACGGTAAGGAGCTGTTTTGTTTGAATGGACCAAGAGTCACCGGAGTCAACAATCATGGTACCGGATGTACTTTTTCCTCGGCTATTGCGGTCGGCATAGCGCAGGGTCTGGAGATACCGGAGGCAATCACGCGGGCCCGCGCTTACGTACAGGAGGCGTTGGAACATGGTTTTGCCATTGGCTGCGGCGTCGGTGTCCTGGGTCACTTTGCCCCATTACAGCAAAAGCAATGCGGGGAGGGAAGTCAGTGTTAGAGAGATGTATGGGAATATGGGATAAAGTAAAGGAAAGTGGACCGCTGATCCATTGTATCACCAACTATGTAACAGTCAATGTCGTAGCCAACAGTATACTGGCGGCGGGTGCCTCACCGGCAATGTGCGAAAACCCGGAGGAAGCCGGTAGCTTTGTTCGATTGGCACAGGGACTCTATCTGAACCTGGGCACTCTGACTGGCGAACAGGAACAGGCCATGATCGCTGCCGTGATTGGGGCGAGAGATGCCAGGATTCCGGTGCTGATCGACCCGGTGGCCTGTGGCGTGATCCAGCGCAAGCAAGCCGTCTTAAAGGTATTGCGGCAGGAGGGCAAAGTCTCAGTAATTAAGGGCAATGGGGCTGAGATTAAAAGCCTGGTTGGCCTGAAAGCTGAAGCCCGCGGGGTTGACTCGCTGGACAGCGGAGAGGGCTTAAGCGAAGTTTGTACAGAACTCTCCCAGTGCTATGATGCAGTGATAGCTGCCACCGGAGGCATCGACGTGGTGGCACACCACGACCGGGTGGCCCGGATACACAATGGCACCGCTATGTTTCAAATGATAACCGGGGCTGGCTGTATGGCCGGGGGAATCATGACTGCCTGCTTGGCAGTTGCACCGGATGAAGCCTGGCTGGCCAGCATCTCCGGATTGCTGGCTTTTAATCTGGCCGGAGAGAGAGCGGCAGCCAGGTCGGGCGAAAATCCGGGCAGTTTTCGCTTCCTGTTGGATGATGAACTCCATCGTCTCAGCTGCCATGATATATTAGCAGAGGGGAAGGTGGAATGGTTGTGATTGATTATTCCCTCTATCTGGTGACTGACCGTGATCTGTTGGGCGGCCGCAATCTGGTCAATGAAATAAGGAAGGCGGTCAAGGGTGGGGTCACCATGGTGCAGCTGCGCGAGAAAAAGGCAGGCAGCCGAGAATTTTACCAGCTGGCGGTGGCCGTGAAAATGGAATTAGATGCAGCCGGTATCCCTTTGATAATCAATGACCGTCTGGATATAGCTTTGGCAGCGGGAGCCGATGGTCTGCATATCGGGCAGGAGGATCTGCCGCTGCCACTTGCTGCCGAGCTTATGCCGGCTGGGAGTATAATCGGCATATCAGCTAGCAGCGTGGAACAGGGCCGCGATGCAGTCCGGCTGGGGGCCAGTTATATTGGAGCAGGACCGGTTTTTTATACGTCCACCAAAGAGGATGCCAGCTGCCCGATCGGGTTGGAAGGCCTGCGTGAAATCAAGAAGCTGAATAATATTCCCCTAATCGCTATCGGCGGGATTAATGAGGACAATTTGTCTATGGTAAAAAACGCCGGGGCAGATGGAGCAGCAGTCGTATCCGCCCTAATGGGAAATCCGGATATCGAGGCTGCCGCGCGGAGGTTAATCAAGCTATGGAAGCAAAACTGAGATTCTTTATTGATTTTGATGGGACTGTGGTGGCGCGTGACATCTGTGCCAGCATGGTCATGCATTATGCCGGCGAAGGTTGGGCGGAACTCAATGCCCTGTGGGAACAAGGGGTCCTGTCCACCGGGGAGTGTGCTCAGCGCACCCTGGATCTGATGCGGGTGACCCCGCAGGAATTGGATGAATATTTCCTGAGATTCGAATTGGACCCCGGTTTCCAAAGCTTTGTGGAATGGGCATCTCAGCGTGACTTTCCCTTACTGATTCTCAGTGATGGGTATGACAACTATATTGAGTTGATCCAAAGGAAATACGATTTAGAAATCGACTATTTCGCCAATCACCTGGAGTATATTGATGGGTGGCGGTTCCAGTCGCAGCATTCCAACCCGGAATGTCTGAAATGCGGGGTTTGCAAGAGCGGGCTGGTCCAGGCCAGGTTGGAGCCTGGAATAACCAGTGTCTATATTGGGGACGGATATTCTGACACCTGTGCCGCCGCCATCTGCGATGTGGTTTTTGCCAAGAAGAGTCTGGCGGCTTATTGCGATCAGGAAGGTATCAGATATATAAGGTATCAAACCTTTGCTAACATTTTAGAAAAACTCGACGATATGCTGATTGTAGGGAAGAAAGGATGAACCCAATGACATATAGAACACAACGGGAAGCGGCAAGCCGTGGTATCATCACCCCGGAAATGAAGTTGGTAGCGATTAAGGAAGGCATTGATCCTCAGATACTATGCGCACGGATGAAGGCTGGCAGCATAGTCATTCCAGCCAATCATCGCCATAGAAGCCTGCAACCCAGTGGGATTGGGGACGGCTTGGCTACCAAGATAAATGTTAACCTGGGCATTTCCCAGGGCTGCTGCAATTGGGAAGGGGAACTGGCCAAGGTACATAAGGCTCTGGAATTGCAGGTGGATTCCATTATGGACCTGAGTTCTTATGGGGACAACCGCGAGTTCAGGCACCAACTGGTGGAAATTTCGGGCGCCATGATTGGCACCGTGCCAATATATGATGCTGTTGCCATTGATAGTAAGCAATTGACTGAGTTAAAAGTAGATGATTTTTTACGTTTGGTGGAAGCCCATGCGCAGGACGGTGTAGATTTTATGACCATTCATGCCGGACTTACCCGGAGCACTATTGAGCGGCTCAACAGGAGTCCTCGTTTGACCAGCATCGTGTCACGGGGGGGATCGATGCTTTATCGCTGGATGAAGCACAATCAGGCGGAAAACCCATATTACGAGTATTTCGACGAATTGCTGGACATCTGCCGGGAATATGATGTTACTCTCAGCCTGGGTGATGCCTGCCGACCCGGTTGTATAAATGATGCTACAGATGCATGTCAGATAAATGAATTGGTAACCCTGGGTGAATTGACTCTGCGGGCCTGGGAGCGGGATGTCCAGGTGATGGTTGAGGGCCCGGGCCATATGGCCTTGAATGAGATCGCGGCCAATGTGCTGCTGCAGAAGAAACTATGTCATGGGGCGCCTTTTTACGTTCTGGGGCCTCTGGTTACTGATATAGCGCCGGGCTATGATCATATAACCAGTGCGATAGGTGGGGCCATAGCCGCTGCCAATGGGGCTGATTTTCTCTGTTATGTTACACCGGCTGAACACCTGAGGCTGCCTACTCTGGATGATATGGTTGAAGGTATTTATGCAGTCCGGATAGCCGCTCATGCCGGCGATATTGGGAAAAACCATTCCGGCGCTGCCGAGAAAGACCGACTTATGAGTGATGCCCGGAGCCGCCTGGATTGGCAGGTCATGTTCGAATTGGCGCTCGATCCGGAAAAAGCTCATCGTTATCGAGAAGAATCGGGCTTCTCCACAGCGGGGGATACCTGCAGCATGTGCGGTGAGCTTTGTGCGGTAAAGAACATGCGGGCGGTCTAGGTTTCGTCTTCCAGCCGCGCAGTTGGTATATAGCGGAAGATTAAATAAATCAGCACTACTAGGATCACAATAACCAGCGATATTGTGTCGTAATGGGCCTGTACGAATCTGATCGCCTGACGGCCCATGGTGTAGATCAGAATGGCTTCGGTAAAGAACCTTAGCCCCCGTCCCAGGAGAGCGGCCAGCAGAAAACGGGGGATATTCATAGAAAAACAGCCGGAACATATGGTGAATACCTTGTAAGGAATCGGGGTCAGGGCAGCTACAAATATTGCCCAGGCCCCGTATTTGTTAACTACCATTTCCAGCCGGTTCATGGTGGCCGGCGAAGTGACCTTCTTTAAAAGAGGATGTCCTATTTTATCACCCAGAAAATAGCCGAATAATGAACCGGCTCCTGAACATAATGTGCAAATCAAGGCCAGGAAAAATGCTCTTTTGGGTAAGGCCAGAGCCAGGGGAATCAAAAAAATATCCGGTGCTATCGGTAAGAAGGATGATTCGGCAAAAGCAGTGAATACCAAACCCCATATTCCATGGTGTCTAAGAAACTCAAGAGCGGTCGCGCTCATCTGAAAAGTCCTCCCTGTGACCTTGCCATCAACCAGCCTGGTCGGGCTGCTAGGTATTGACAATATTATTTCGTATGAGCCTAATTATAACACAGAAAAGTAGATGGCAAGGAACAGCGGACAGAATGGATGGGTACTAAAGAAAATAGGCCTGATTCCTGATGATATAGGGCTTGAAATCAACCGTTTGTGCGACAAACTCGCCCAGAGCCAGGTAAGAAAGGTCATCGATGACAAAGGTATGCTCTGCCGTATCAGGGTGGCGGATAGTAACATAATTAAATCTATCGATAGAGAATATTTTATATCCTCTATCCAGGCAATCGTTTTGGAATTCGGTATCCTCGCCCCGGGTTATATCGCGAAAATGTACCGATGCCCAGGCATCCTTCTTGAAAACCAGCGTTGCCCCAACCACGTACGGGACATTAGTAAATTCCAGATTGGGCGCCATAATGGCTAGAGTCGAAATGCTCTCGAAATAAACAAATCGTGCGGTCTTACCGATTATATCCGCATCATATTGCTTAAAGGCCAGCATGGAACTAAGCAAGTACTGGGAAGCATAGTAATCATCATCATCAAATTTGGCCAGATAGTTATAGCGGCTCTGCTCAATGGCAAAGTTATAGCAGCTGCCCAACGGAGTACCTTCCGGTAGACGGAAAACTCGTATACCCGGGTATAGTGAAGCCTTTGACGCCCATTCCGTCGAAGGCATATTGTCATTGTTGAGTACTATGATGAGTTCCTTATGGGGATATTCCTGAGTCAGATAGTTGGCAAATACCCGTTCAATATAGGTCGGACGGTGGACACAGGTGATGATTGAAACACCAAGAGAAGGCAGCTTCATTATCCGGGAGAATCTCCGCTGGGTGCGAAAACTCTCCGCCGGATGGCTATTCCTGCCTCCCGGGCCTGGGTAAAGTCCGGTTTGTGTATTATAGGATGCATTGAGGTTGATTGGGGGTCTTCCCGTCTCGATTACCGGCACATTCCCAGCTCCAGTACCAGTTTTTGTTATAGAATACTGGTTGACAATCATATTGGTTACTGGAATATTATGTACTGGCCATAGTGGAACCAAGTATGAACAGATTGCATAGAATCGTATACAGGCATTCATCTGAGGAGGGTTAATTTGCTGCAAGCCTCAATACTTATTACCTGCTATCAGCGGTCACATCTGTTGAAATGGAATCTCTTTTCCCTGGCCCGGCAACAGATACCTTTTTCCTACGAGGTGATAGTGCTAAATGATGGTACTCCGGATGGCACCGAGGAGCTCTGTGAGAGGTATAAAGGGCGCCTTCCCATAAAATATATATTCACCGGACAGAGAAATCTGCAGGGTGAGCTGAAGTATAGGGTGCCCGGATTTGCGGTAAACATAGGAGCCCAGCGGTCAGAAGGCAGGGTCTTGGTCATCTCCTGCGCTGAGATGTTTCACCTCAATGACACCATCGCCCATTTGGTACTGCCAGTATTGATGAACAACAAGACGCTAGCCACCTCCATCGGGATGGATGACCAGGACGCGTCATTCCTGGAATACGTGGAAAACAACGGTGGAGACTGCGATTACGATGCATATCTGCAGGATTATCCGTGCTTGAACACTACCTTGCCATTTTTGATGGCAATAAAAAGATCTGAATTTTTAGCGATTGGCGGTTATGATGAGGATTTTACCGGTTATAGCTATGATGATACCGACCTGATGTCCCGCCTGGAAAAGAACGGATGCTCACTATGCCTGACCCAGGCGCAAACGGTTCATCTATATCATCATCGCTATAGTACTGAATATTGGAACACCCCGGAGACGATTTACAACGCCAATCTGTACCGTGATCGAGCTGACCGGGTTATTCGAAACCTCGGGCGCAATTGGGGGCAATTGGATAAAGATTAAGAGGTGTGATCATGGCAAACATAGTATTCAGTCCCAAACAATTTGGCAGTGTCTCGGAATGGAACCGCAGTGACATTCTCCGTAAGACTGATCCAGTTGCTCTATATATAAGCCGTTATCAGAATCCGGGGGATGTTTTTCGTTCAATCTTGCAGTTTGACCTCGGATTATTGCCAGGGGACCAGGAGTATCGGATCAGTTATCTGCAGCTGTACATCTACCGGAATCAGATCATAAATGGAGCGATCAGGGTGAATATCCATCCTGTCATAGAACCATGGAATCAATACAGCCTGAATTGGGACAGTCAACCGCATTTTGCAGATCCACTGCAGACTATCGTTATTCCGGCGGGCTGGAAGGGTTTTATCCTGTTTGATATCAGCATCATTGTGCGTAACTGGTTGGAAGGTTCTATGGAAAATCATGGTATTATAATGACCGGCGATGAACTTCATGACAATATGTTGGCATTTGCCAGCAGCGCCTGCCCGGAAAGAGACAAACATCCCCAGTTGATATTGATACCGGAGGAAAGCAAGCCGGATTACGGTTTGGCATAACTCGCGATATTTCCCAGGTTGAAAAAGGTTATAGAGGAATTGATGAAATCGACCGGGTGCAGCAGGTTTTTAGTGTCAAATATCATGGGAGTTCGCATGTACCCAGATAGTTCGTGGTAATCGAGTTTCCTGAACTCATCATGGTCACTTAGTATGAGTATTAGATCCGCATTTCTGACCGTTGAGATCAAATCATAGCCGAATGGTTGGACATGTGGATCAAAAACAGTAATAACATATCCATTCTGCTGAAGATGTTCGATGATTTCCAGGGCCGGGCTTTCCCGGCAGTCTCCCACATTACCCTTGTAGCTGATCCCGAGCACCGCAATTCGGGGATTATTATGTCCGGATAATAGCTGGCCGATCAGCTTGACGATATAAGCGGGCATCTCACGGTTGATCTTACGGGCCATGCTGATGAGACGGGCAACTTCCGGCGCTTTTTCAATAATGAAGTAAGGGTCGACCGCCAGGCAATGCCCGCCAACCCCGGGGCCAGGGTTCAGGATATCTACCCGGGGATGCTGGTTGGCCAGGGTGATCACCTCCAGTCCATTCAGGCCCAACCGGTGACAAAGCATGACAGCTTCATTGGCCAGAGCGATATTCAGATCACGGTAGGTATTTTCCATCAACTTGGCCATTTCTGCGGTGCTGCTATCGGTCAGCAGCAGATTACCCTCGACGAAACTTCGATAATACTTGACGGCGGTTTCAGAGCATTGCGGGGTGCATCCGCCAATTATGCGATTGTTATTTACCAATTCATAAAGGATATTTCCCGGCAACACCCGTTCCGGGCAATGAGCCAGGTACAGGTCCAGGCCGATATTATATCCGGCAGCTTCCAAGCAGGGTTTGATCACATCAATGCAGGTGCCCGGCGGGATGGTTGATTCCACGACCACCAGGTTTCCATGACGAAGATGTGGGGTTATCGAATCGAGCGCGCTGATAACAGCATGCAGGTCGCAGGCCTGCTGAGCATTGCAGGGGGTTGGAACAGCGATAAAGAAAGCCTCCGCCGGTTCAGGGACGGTGCTGAAACGCAGGTGACCGGTGGCCGTAACCTCCTGAAAAAGTGACTGCAAATTGGGTTCTTCTATGGGGATTTTCCCAGACTGCAATTCATTTATCCGCATGTTGTCAATATCAACGCCAATGACCTGGTTACCGCCCAAAGCTAATAGGGTAGCGGTTGGAAGGCCGATATAACCGAGCCCCACAACACAGATTGCAGATATTGTGACCATCTCCTCCATCAGCTACATTCTGCTATAACTTATGCACCCCTGACCAACAGGGTTCGTGATGTAGCTAAAGCAATTATATTGAGGGCTGGAATAAAACCTTTCTGCACCAGTTTTCATAAGATAGTTGAGAGATATTGTGGAACTCAATATATCTGTGCGGAGGTGTGAAAGTGAAGATACTAGTTACCGGAGGAAAAGGGGTAGTAGGGTCCAGTCTGATCCGGGAACTGCATTTGAGGGGGCATGAGGTATGGCAGTGTGATCTTAAACACAGCCATGAGGCCAACTATTACCGCTGTGACGTAAGTAAATACCGTCCGCTGGAAGGGATCTTTGCCAAACATGATTTTGATTATGTTTATCATCTGGCTGCCGAGTTCGGACGCTGGAACGGTGAAGACTATTATGAAGAACTCTGGATGAGCAATGCCGTTGGAACTAAGAATCTGCTGAGGCTGCAGGAGAAGTATGGTTTCAAAATGATTTTTACCAGCAGTTCCGAGGTATATGGTGACTACGTGGCTACCATGCTGGAAGAGGTTATGGACATCCTGGAGATCAAGCAGATGAATGACTACGCTATCTCCAAATGGGCCAACGAACTGCAGATCCTCAACGCTCAGGCCATGCACAACAATCAGGTGGTACGAGTTCGCTTGTTCAATACCTATGGCCCCGGGGAATACTACCACCCTTATCGCAGTGCTACCTGTCTCTTCACCTACCGGGCCTTGCATGACCTGCCCTTCACGGTGTACTTGAATCACCAGCGCACGTCGCTATATATTAGCGACTGTGTCAATGCTTTGGCCAATATCCTCAACAATTTTAAGGCCGGCGAGGTTTACAATATTGCAGGTGCGGAACTGCATGATATGAAGATGATATCAGATATGATACTGGAATACCTGGGCAAGGATGATTCCCGGGTGGAATACGTCACCGAAGAAAAATTCACCACCAGAGTCAAGATTCCTGATATCCGCAGGGCTTGCGAGGATTTACATTACCAACCCCAGATTACCCTGGCCCAAGGCATTCCCCAAACTATCGACTGGATGAAAAGCATATATAAATGATACAGGGGGGACGTTTTTAGTGGATCAATCCTGGGAGTTATGTGTGGACATAGGTAAAGTCATTTTTCCTGGCTTTAGAGGAGTAAGATAGATGGAAGAGGGCCGAATCAGCATAAAGTGTGAGCTGGATTCACAGGCGCGGTACGGGTATGGGAAGCCGCCCCATAGGAAACTGTATGAAATGCTGGACAAGCGGCGTGAGGTGTTTCGGTCATACCTGATCAAATTTCTGGAATGCTATAATTTGTTCGAGAGTATAGCCCCGGTTCTCAGGGAAAGTGACCTTAGGGCCGGGTGGCACAATGACTGGATCTCTGGCTTCGATCTCATCTCCTTATGCGGTCTATTAAAACAAAACAATCCCCAACAATATATTGAGATCGGTTCCGGCAACACCACCAAATTTGCCAGGGAGACCATTGGTTACTATAACCTTAAGACCAAAATAACCTCGATTGATCCACAACCCCGCGCCCAAATTGATAGGTTGTGTGATATCATAATCCGCGAACGCCTGGAAAATATTGATCTTAATCTGTTCGAAGAATTGAACGCTGGTGACATTATCTTTATGGATGGATCACACCACACCATGATGAACTCCGATGCCAGCGTGTTCTTTCTCGATATCCTGCCCTGTCTGCCAGCCGGGGTCCTGGTTGGTTTCCATGACATCTTCTTGCCCGATGATTACCCGCCCAGTTGGGCCGAAAGGTATTACTCCGAGCAATACCTCCTGGCAGCCTATCTGCTGGCCGAAGGCAGCAGCTTCGATGTGATACTCGCCAATAACTTCATTGCCCAGGACAGGGAGTTGAGCCGTATTTTAACACCGTTATGGCTTTGGCTGCCCTGGGTAACCCGGCATGGAGCAGCCTTCTGGATAAAAAAGCTTTGAATAACACAGACATAAGGGTTCGTTTTTGTTGTGTCATTATCAAGTGCTAACCGTTAAGCTCCATCAACTTATTGAGGATTTCCAGCTTGGCAGAGTGGAAGGACTGATCATTGGCGTTGATCGTGGCCAGATCCAGTTCGTGGATGACCCGGGCAGGGCGGGCAGAGAATACGTAGACCCGGTCGGCCAGGATCAGGGCTTCGTCGATGTCATGAGTGACAAACAATACTGAACTGGGGTAATTTATTCGGATATCCCGCAGCCAGAATTGCATCTTGCGCCGGGTTATGGCGTCCAAGGAGACAAAGGGTTCATCAAGCAAGAGTATATCACTGGCAAAGAGATAAGTACGCAGCAGGGCTGCCCGCTGACGCATACCGCCGGACAACTGAGCCGGATAATAGCATTCAAAACCCTGTAGACCGAAGTCGGCAAAGAGGCTTTGGGCCATATCCCGGGCCTGATTCTTCCTGATCCCCTTGAGCAGCAGCGGGATGATCACATTGTCGAGAATACTGCGGGAAGGCAGCAGAAGATCGTTTTGCTGCATATAACTGACCCGACCGGTGCGTCCGGTCCAGTCCTCGCCGCCAATAAGGATATGGCCGTGATTTGGCGTGATCAAACCGGATACGATATTAAGCAGGGTGCTTTTACCGCAGCCGCTGGGACCCAGTACGGCGACGAATTCCTGCTCTTTGACCGTAAGCGATATATTATCCAGTGTATGGATCTTATCAAGGGTTTTGGATACCTCGCTTATGGCAAGCTCCATTTACTTCATCTCATTTCGGCAAATAATCGTTGGTGAAGGCCTTGGTTGGGTCGATATTCGACTCCATCAGCTGGTTGTTATACATGAAATCGGCGTAGCGTTTCCAGACTTCCAGCTTCATTTCTCCCCAACGGGCGGCATCGTCCTGATAACGGGGAGCCAGGTATTTCATGCTGGCCTTGATCAGTTCAGGATTCGAACCGGGGACCGCCTTGATAAACAGATCAGCGGTATCGGCCGGGTGAGCTATGGCATACTGATAACCCTGGCTGGTGGCGGTCATGAATTTCCTGACCAGTTCAGGATTGGTGGATAGCTGCTTCTCGCTGCAGATAATGACCGGGGTGTAGTAATCGAAGACCTCGTTTTCCTTGCTCAAGTTGATATAATTAAGTTTGATGCCGCGTAGCTGCGCTTCTACGCCGGTCCATCCCTGGAATATCCAGGCGAAGTCGACGTCCTTCTCCACACTGGTAAAGAAATCGGCTTCCCCAATATTGATGATGCTTATTTTGGAGAAATCTCCGTGATATTGGTTCATCAAGGCCTTGAGCACCGCAGTCTCCATGGGCGAACCCCAGCCGCCATAGGTTTTACCTTCAAAATCCTTGGGCGTTTTAATATTCTTGCCCACCGGTGAGGCAAAACCCGAGCTGTTGTGCTGAATAACAGCGGCCAGTGCCACCAGGGGTATTCCTGTGGATCGCGCTGTCGTGACTTCTTCCTGGTAACTCACTCCGAAATCACCCTGGCCGGCTGCCACCAGCTGGGCAGCTCCGGTCAGGGCAGGCTGAATGATTTCTACATCAAGGCCCTGTTTGGCATAAAAACCTTTATTCTGAGCCACGTAAAGTCCGGCATGATTGGTATTAGGTACAAAGTCCAGAATTACTTTTACCTTGGTATATTGATGCCGGGGTATATTCTTTTCCGGTTGGGCACATCCGGCCAGCGATATCAGCATTAGGCTGATCAAAGAACAAATTAGTATTCTGCTTTTCATAAGGAACCTCCTATGCTTTAATAAACATTATGATTTCGTTTCCAGGGTACCAAAAGGTATTCTGCCAGTTCCACCGCCTTTACCATTAGAAGGCTGGCAAGACAGATTATCAAAACTGCGGCCAACACCTGGTCTATCGCGAAGTTCTTCTGCTGCAGGGTCATATAATGGCCCAGTCCCCGTTGTGCCCCCATCCATTCTCCAATTACCGCTGCCATAATGCTGTAGGTGGCAGAGATCCTCAGCCCGGCAAAGAAGGCCGGTAAAGCCAGGGGAAATTGGACCATGCTCCAGATCTTGAGGTGATTTGCCCCCATGGAACGGAAAAGATTGATCATTTCCGGGTCTACTTCGTCGATACCCCGTATCAGACTGATGGCGACCGGGAAAAAGCATACCAGGGTAACCACCAGGACTTTGGGCAACAGGCCCCAGCCGAACCAGATGGTAAACAACACCGCCAGGATTATTAGCGGTATGGTTTGAGATACTACCATGAGTGGGTAAAGGGCTGATCGCAGCCAGGGCAGCAGGCAAATGAAAAATACCAGCAGGATCGCAAGCACTATCGATATTATGAAACCGAGAGCGGCTTCCCCCAGGGTAACCACAGTGTGGTTAATCAGCAGGGGAAGACTGGACAGAGTAGTCTGGACCACCTGGCTGGGAGTAGGTAATATCCATGATGGTACTGAAGCTATCCTTACTCCGCCCTCCCAAACTGCCAGCAGCAATGCGAATGTCAGCCAGGGTGCAACCCTAAGACCTATATTTGTCGATCTTTTCATTAATAGTGACTCCGTCTGGTTTATAATCGATCTTTACTACCGACATCACACGATTAGCCCCGGCTTCAACACAGATTTGCTGGGCTCGGCGCACGATATCGAGGAGCTCATCCAGATCTCCTTCTATGGTGGTTTCCATCGGACCCACCACATAATTAAGCCCGGAAGCCTGGATCATGGCAATGACCTGATCAACTACGGCATAGAGATTATCATCAGGCACTCGAGGCAGAACTTGCAGGCTGAGGTTGGTATTGGGCATTAAGAGGCCTCCTTCAAATAGAATAGCCGCTTTCCCTGAAATGTGAAAAGCGGCTGACTAAAGACTATCATAAAATATTAGTCCCTCCGCTGGCATTACCCAGATCAGGTTCAAGGGTCAGGACTGCAGACAAGTCCACTCTCAGCCGGATGGCTCCAGCTCCCCTTTGTTTCATATCGATATTAATTTTAATATCACCGGGTACCGGGGTCAAGGAGAATCCGGTTTTAGAAAAACTCCTTGGCCAGTTTAGTGAAGGCGTCAAAAGAATTCCTGATGGTCTGCTGGCTCTGACAGTAGGCGATCCGGAAATAGCCCGGCGCGGCAAAACCGGTCCCCGGCACCAGCAGCAGATTATATTTCAATGCCCGTTTGACAAACTCAACGTCATCCGGGATGGGTGATTTCGGGAAAAGATAAAAGGCTCCCTGGGGTTTGACACAGGAGAATCCCAGGCTGGTGAGGTGGTTGTAAATCAGATCCCGCCTCGCCTGATATTCAACTGTATCCGGACCTTCATCCAGGCACGTCGCAATCAGTCGCTGAAATAGGGAAGGGGCATTAACATAGCCCAGGGTACGATTGGCGAAGACCATACCCGCCATGGTCAGATCCACTGCGCTGATCGAAGGGCTTACGGCAATGTACCCAATGCGTTCACCTGGCAGCGCCAAAGATTTGCTGAAAGAATTAACGATTGCACAGTGAGGAAAGACCGACATCAAGTTAGGAACCGCCACCCCTTCATAGACCAGTTTATTGTAGGGTTCATCTGATATAACCAGGATTTCCGTGTTATATTCCTGTTCTTTGGCGATCAATACCGCGGCAACCTTCTCCAGAACCTCACGGCTATAGACTACTCCGGTGGGGTTGTTCGGGGAATTTAGGATGATGGCACGAGTGCGTTGGGTTATACTTGCGGCCAGCGCATCAAAATCAGGAATAAAATCCGACCCGCTGGGAACCCGGACCGGAACTCCGCCATGGTTATCGATGTAGAAATGATATTCGACAAAATAGGGAGTTACTATGATCACCTCATCACCGGGGTTCAGTATGGTCTTCAGGACCACATTCAGGCCGCCGGCGGCTCCGCAGGTCAGGATGACATGGTCTCCGGTAATAGAGATACCGGTCTCGGATGCGATCCGTGATGCGATCAAGGCGCGAACATCGGGATAACCTGCATTGCTGGTATAGCGATGCAGGGCCGGGGTGTCATCCATAATGAGTTTTTTTAAGCTTTCCAGAACCTGCACTGGCGGTTCATAATCAGGATTGCCCAGGCTGAAGTCATAGACCTTGTCCGCACCGTGGATCTGGCGAAGTTTTTCGCCTTCCTCGAACATGGCGCGAATCCAGGAGGCGTTGTTGATGTCATTCTTGAGTTTGTCCGCTATCATTTTAACCGCTCCTTATCTATAGTTCTAAGCCAGAATTTCCTTGATGGCCGAGAGCACCCGTTCCATCTCCTTATGAGTGCCGATAGAGATACGAATATACTCGGATACCCGTCGCTGTTTGAAGAACCGTACCAGTATCTTGTGTTCCAACAATTGCTGGTAGATGGTCTCTGCTTCCATCTGCGGGTGTTTGACAAATACATAGTTGCCGACCGAAGGCAGCAGGACAAAACCCAACCGGGCCAGTTGGCTGCCAAACCATTCCCGGTCCTGTGCTATTTGGCGGGCATTGGTCAGCATATATTCATAGTCGTCCAGAGCAGCGATAGCCGCGATCTGGTTCAGATAAGCGATATTATAGGAGTCCTTGGTCTTGTCCAGGGCTTCGATCAGGTGTGTCTGACCGAAGGCATAGCCTACCCGCATCCCGCACAGAGCAAAGGATTTGGAGAAGGTCCGCAATACCAGCAAATTGGGATACTTGTCCACTAATGGGATGACAGTCTCTTGGGCACCGCCAAAATCGATATAGGCCTCATCGACCACCAGCAGACCCGGATAATTCTGCAGGCATTTTTCGATCTGGGCTGCCGGTACCAATGTACCCGTCGGTGAATTGGGATTGGAAACGAAACTCAGGTGGGTGGGCTCCTTCAAATAGGCATCCATATCCACCAGGAAATCATCGCCGGTCTCCAGATAGCGATAGGTCACATCATATATGTCGGCCTGGGTTTTGTAATAGGTATAGGTTGGATAGGTGAACTGCACCACTTCGCCATCGGGGACGAAGGTGCGGAAGATCATGGAGATGATCTCATCCGAACCGTTGGCGCAAATGACCTGATCCTCGTTTACGCCGTATACCTCGGCAACCTTGCGCCGCAGATTGACTGCCTTGGAATTGGGATAGAGTCTCAAATCACCGTTTATATGTGAATGCAGGGCTTCCAGAACCTGCGGTGATGCCGGATAGGCATTTTCGTTGGCATTCAGTTTCAGCACATGGTCTGCCGGATTAGGCTGGAACCCTGGCACATAAGGGTCCAAGCGGGCTACATTATCTCTGGTGAACTCCTTGAAAGTGGCCATAAAATATCACTCCTGACTGTTGCTATTACATATATTATTTCCCGGCACCTTATTTTCCTGCCGAAAAGCATCATATGTAAGAAAATCTCTTCATGGTAGTATATACTTATAATGACACATTTCGCAAACATCGAAACGAATTATGATCTATTATTGCAATTCCGGTCAAATACAATTGATGAGAGGTGACCTTATTGCGTGAATTCCCAGACTTTACATATTAAAAACCTGTTAATGACCCTGACTCTGCTCCTGATACTGTTGATTGGAATCGCTGTGGATTTTGCCCAGGCCAGTCAGGGCGTGATAAATTATGATGTGGTAAATATCCGTTCCGGTCCTGGCACCAGCTATGCCATAGCGGGAACGGCTCTGAAAAACAGCCAGATTACCATACTGCAGACTCAAGGTGATTGGAAACAGGTCAGCTTAGGCAAGGTCGCCGGATGGATTGCAGCCCAATATATCGATGCGGCGGGTATCGGCGAAATCGTTATCACCGGCGATTGGGCCAATATCCGCTCCGGTCCCGGCACCAACTACACTTCCGTAGGTAAAGCCAATAAAGGAGAAGCCTTCACCCTGCTCTCTCAGGAGGGGGAATGGTATCATATCCTGACCTCCGCTGGACAGGAGGCCTATCTCGCAGGATATCTGGCCCAGGTTAGCCCGGCCGGCCAAACCGGAGAAACCGCCGAAATAACCAAACTTGCCAGTAGCAGTGTGAACTCCGGCGAGAATAGCGATCAATCCGGAAAAAACCTGAGCGTGATTCTGAATGGAACGGCCATGAGCTTTGAAGTGCCGCCGATAGTCGAGAACGGTCGGACCCTGGTGCCTATGCGCCCTATATTTGAGGCCATGGGAGCGCAAGTGGAATGGAACGCTGGCACCAAAACCGTCATTGCCCGCAAGAATGCTGATGTGGTGGTACTGCCGCTTAATTCAATCAAACCGACTATAAACGGAAAAGCCTATACGCTGGAGGTTCCGGCCAAGATAATCAATAGTCGCACGCTGGCTCCATTACGTTTTGTGGCGGAGGCCTTTGGCGGACAGGTCGACTGGAATGAGTCCACCCGGACAGTGAAGATTACCAGTTTTGCCAGCAACGGTACGATGAGCGGCAATACTGCTGCCAGTACCGGTAACCCGATTGTGGTCACCGCCAAGGTATCGGATGTTTGTCTCCGAGAACAGCCTACCGGTGCGGCTTCAGCCCTGAGTGTTGCCCAACCCGGTGAGAAGTTAACCGTATTGACAGAAAGAGACGGTTGGTATCAAGTCAGCCGCGGCAGCAATACAGGCTGGGTTGCTTCCTGGATGGTTGAAGCAAGTTCGGCAGGGGATGCAACAGCTCCTTCTTCCGGGTCGGGCACAACGGTTACCAGTACACAGGGTACTACTATCAATGCCAATGAGGATGCGAACACCATCCACATCAGCAAGACCAGTGACAGTAAGGGCATCAAGATTACTCTCACTTCTAATGAAAGCTTTAAGCCAAATATCAAACAAACCAGCGGGGTTATCCAATATGACCTGGGAGAAGCTCCGGTGGCGTCTTTCAGCAGTCTCGATGAGACTATTGATGAAGGAAAACTTACTATAAGAAAGACTACGGTGGTGGATAGCAATCTGATTACCATTACCCTGCCATCCTGGGTCCAATATGAGCTCGCTTCGGAAGGTGCCAGTAAATATATAGTCACTATCCCCAATTGCATAACCAGCATCGAGAAAGCTGTCTTTGGTTCGGTCGGCGACCGGATTATTATTCATACCATTACACCCATTTCCGGACAGACCGGTACATTGAACGGGAGCACTCTCGAGGTCAAACTGCCGGGGACAGCAATGAAAGAGGGTTATAGTTTCAGCGGCAGCGGTACGCTGTTCAGCAGTATTGGCATCGCTGAAAATGGCAGTGATGTTCTCTTTACCATCAATACAAACAACCTCGGCAAATTCACCCTGCCCGCCAGCGGGAAGAAAGAGCTTAACATCATTCTTATGAAAAAGACAGCAGCCAATACCGGCGAGAGAATCGTGGTTCTGGACCCGGGGCATGGGGGCAAGGACTGCGGATCTAGCGGTACCACGCTCAAAGAAAAGGACGTGAACCTGGCAGTAGCTCTAAAAACGGGGACCATCCTGCAGCAAAAGGGTATAAAAGTTGAGTATACCCGTACGGATGACAGCTTTATGGAGGTCAGTGAAGAGTCAGGCATCGGCAATGATATCAACGCAACCGTATTTGTAGCCTTCCACTGCAATTCCAGTTATAATATTGGACCCAGCGGAACGGAGACCTATTTTTATGCCCCCCTGGAGATACCGGAACTCTATGCCCAGCGTGAAGAAAGGTCTCGGCTGGCCAACCTGATCCAATCCAAGATGATCGCCAATCTTAATCTGGTAAATCGCGGGGTAAAGGACAACCAGCCCTACTGGGTTCTGAAATATACTACCATGCCCTCCGCCATTGTTGAGATGGGATTCATCAACAATCCTGAGGAAGAAAAGCTGCTGGGGCAGGAAGGGATTCAAGACCTGGCGGCGCAGGCCATATCCGACGCGATTCAAGAGTATCTGCAAAGTCTGTGAAGATCGGACATATCTGCTGATGAACAATGATCCGGGGGTAAAATCACCCGGATCATTGTTTTTTCAGTATTAACCGGAACAAAGGTTATTTGGTCCCGGTTGCAATTATCGGGCAAACGTTCATTTGACAGGAATCATGATATCGGTCACCAGTTGTTCCGGCGGTGTTATTGATGGGTCATTTAATGAGGCCTCCCGGGTGGGAAAGTCAATCTGGTAGCCATTATCATTGATCCAGCTCATAACTGCCCCATAGGATGATTCCAGGCCATCGTAAGGACCGACATAGGTCAATGATGCCGCCCGCACAGCGGGAAGAGTTCGGTTGGCGAAATTTGGATCGGCTACCGGCCAGGCCACTTCAACATCCACCTTGTCCGGATTAAAGGAAGCTTGGGAAAAGTCATCATAATAGAGCATCAAAGGGGCGCCGGAACATATTCCGCCCCGGGCAGCCAGGTCATCCAGCAGGGTGCGGAGCATTACCGGCAGTTCCTCGTGAAAACGGGTCAGGGTCTTCCTTTGTGAGAAAACCAGGGTTTCAGGGATGTCACGCAGACGAATATCATACTTGTTTAAATCGCTCATTTCTCTAGCCTCCATCGATTTTTTCCACTGGCCCAGTCTGATCAATCTGCCATTCAGCGTGCTGACCTGCTCCAAAAGTTGCGCTCGTTGTTCCTCCAGTGCCGCTTCGATTTCCTCGGGTTGATTGCCCTGCTCAATTATTTGCTTGACCGTTCTCAATGGGATGCCCAGGTCTTTCATAAAGGTTATAGCCTTAAGAGCATCGATCTGTTCCGGGGAGTAATAACGATACTGGTTTTCTTGATCCACCCGAATAGGCATCAGCAAACCAATTTTTTCATAATGACGCAGGGCTTTGGCGGAAACCTGACAGATACGAGAAAACTGGCCGATGGTATACATTGACAACACTCCTTTGCACCGGTGCATATCAACTATAGAAGATTACCCCTGGGATAAGGTCAAGTATCTTTTACAAAATATTAAAACGGTTTAACCAACCGGCAAAAGGGCAGGATAATTATAGATATTGCCGAATAGTTGAATATCAATAGTATAATCGATTTTTCAGGGGGGATAGTAGATGATTGGCAGGCGTATTATGAAAGATAACCAATTGGGCAAGACACTTGTCGTGCTGCTGGTCCTGGCAGTTCTGTTTGCCGCCATAGTCTCACTGGCAGGTTGTGGCCGGCAGTCGGACGAGAAGAAACCGGCAGTGGGAAAGCAGGAGCAGACTACAAAAACCAAGCCCCAGGAGCAAGGCATAGCATCAATCAGAGTAACCACCAGAAGTGAGAAGAGTAACGAAGAGGCCATTGCTGTCGCTCTCAAGATTCCGCAGATCAGCGGCATGAAGGATGCCGCGATCCAGAAGTCGTTAAATAATGCCCTGGCAGGTCCCAGTCTGCGGCTCCGGGACCAGACTACTCAGGATGCCCGGGAATATTACCGGGAAACTCGACAGACCGGTGATCATTTCTGGAAATACGAGGTGGCGGTAGATTATGTAGTTCACTATAAAAAGAACGGTATACTCAGCCTTACCATTGACAACTATCAATTCACTGGTGGAGCCCACGGCGGCACCGAGCGTTTGCCGTTCAATATCGATTTGAAAACCGGCAAATTCCTGGCGCTGAAGGATCTGTTTTCTCCAGGTTTCGATTATCAGAGGATTATCGATGAAGAGGTGAGAAAGCAGATAGCTCAGCAGAAGGATATCTACTTTGAGGGGGAGGAAGGGTTCAAAGGCATCGGAGACAACCGCACATATTATATTATTCCAGGTTATGTGGTGGTTTATTTCGCCCAATATGAGATAGCGCCTTATGCTTCAGGCATGCCTGAATTCAAGATTCCGGTAAAGAAGTTCGGCAACAGTATTGACCAACGCTTAATCAAATCCTAGCACCCAAGATTATGAAAGGCCGGGGAGAGCAGAACTACTGCAATTATCCCGGTCTTTTTGCGCCTATTTAATTTGATTTCTTCGCAAGACCCAATCACCCAGGGGCACCCCCAGGTACTCAGCCACCACCGGGCACTTGGCCTTGAGCAGGAAGAAGGTTTTGCTCCCGGCGTGTTCGCAGCCTTCCAGGCTTTCATAATTGGCCTGTCCTTTGGATATTACCAGATCGGCCTGGCGGTAGTGCTTCTGAAATTTCTCACTGCAAAGCCGCCACTCTACACCAAGAAAACGGTTTCCGGTATGAATAATCGGCACCATCTCGCGCATACCGCTTTCTATTGCATCCTGTTTGGTAGCGTCATTCAGAATAGGGCCGCCTTTGACTGAATAAGTTACGTCTTTGCCCCAGGCAAGCATGACCTTGACCAGAGCGGTATCAAATACTATTTCCCCACTGTTATCTCCGATTACCAGGATGCTCTGAGCCGCCGCCAAACAGTCGGCCAGTTCCATAACACTATTATCATTTAAACCGTTTTTCATCACATCAGCCAGATTACCTTCAATGTCATAATCATTTTGGATACCCAGGTCAATGACATTACCGGCCAGAGCTAATTTTAAAGCAGTAGTCAGAGCATCCTCGGCATGGGGATCAAAAGCATAATCATCCAATACTCGACGGGCATGCTCATTTGATGCCTGTTTGGCCTGGGCAAAGGGGTCTTCCGCCCCGGCCAGGTCATAACAGCGCAGTAAAACCAGGCTCGAATTATAGCTGGGGGTGCGGTCGGCCACTAATATGGACATTTCTGAGCAGATCTTTCTCAGGATCACCTGTTGTTTTTCCTCGGCAATATTGGCCTGGCGCAGAGCAGACAGGCACTGTACCAGATAGCAGGGTATGCAATCAGGCCTCACCAGCATGGATGATACCTCCAAAATAATCTTTATTCACATATAATAATATGGAATTATTTAATGATATCATAAATAATTGCGGTGAGAAGAGGAGAGATAAATGAAGAGGGAAATATGAAGCAGAAAATGTAGAAGAGCTTGCATTCATTCCCGGGTCCTGCAAGCTCCTCTACCGGAGTTTTGTACTGTTCATTCAGTACCTCCTTTGGATATATTCACCCTTTTCACTCTTTCCTCATTCCGCCTTTCGAGTTTTTCGCCTCGTTTAGTCGGCTGTCATTGCGGACTTCCCGCCTTTGAACACCTTCATCCCGACTTTCCTGTACGATTCACCTTAATGCGCTTTGGTTAGAGTTCTTTGGGTGACTCAAGATTGAATCTTTCGATTCTTTCCTGGTGCCTTCATTATAATTCCGATTCTTTGTAGCGTCAATATAAAAATCAGAAAATTCTGACAAAGAGAACGTTTTCTTTTTCTCAAAGGAAAGAGTGCCTTGTTCAATCTCTGTCGTTGCGAGCGATAGCGAGGCAATCTATAATAACTGGGATATAAATCCTCCCGGAACAAATAGACGCAGGTGGCTAAAGCCGCACGCAGATTTTTTATGATTACGCAGAATAATAATCTTCATTTATAACTAGAAATCTATTTGTATAAAACTGTCTCAGGTTCCTAAGATGGATTTTCATAAAGGCTGCATGTAGAAAATAAAAGAACAGATTGCCGCGCTACGCTCGCAATGACGGGGCGTTGACGCTTCGTTCGCAATAGCATTTCAGCAGCTACCATACTGTATCGTTTATGAGTCAACTGCGAAAGTTGAGTTAATTAGTAAACCATTGTGTCACATAGAGATAATGACCGTAGCTGTAAAAACCCAATCCGATCTTTTTGAAACTGGTATTGAGAATGTTCGCTCTATGCCCGGGGGAGTTCATGAAAGCCTCATGGGCGCCTTTTACACTGGTGTGTTTGGCGATGTTCTCACCGGCCATACGGTAACTGATGCCCAGACTCTTCATCATGTCAATGGGAGTGCCGTAGGTTGGTGAGGTGTGATCAAAATATCCGTTCAAGGCCATATCTTTCGATTTTAGATTAGCGCCATCGGAAAGTTTCATATCCAGGACCAGGGCCGGGGAATTTGCTTTGGCCCGCTCGGCATTTATGTATCCCAGCATCTCTTGCTGCATGGTGCTGGGGCTTTCGTTAACAACAGCCGGTTCCGGAGCCGGAGCAGGCAGGGTTTTTGCCGGTGTTATTGATGGAGTTGTTCTGGAGATGGCCGATGGCTGACTATTGACCTTCACGATGACTATTTTTGAGGTAGTGCTGGGTATACGAACCGGTAAACACACCTTGCCACTGGTGGTTTGGAAGCAGATCGATGGAATGGACCCGCTGATAATCGTGGACTTCGGAGCAACTGAAACTGTTAGGCCCAATGCGCCTTGAACGGGAACTAAAATCAGAAATGCAAGTACAATGATTGACCAGAACTTTTTCATAATTATTACCTCCTTGTCCTTAATCTACGGCAGTTTAGAATCTCATGGCAAGCTGTAAAATATTCCACTATGATGGCACTAAAAAGGTTTACAGGTATAATGAAGCAGGAAGTCAATTTATAAATATATTCGTGAATATGGTAAGATATGCCTCTGCGATGTAGTTTTCCTGTTCCCGACTTTTTGGACAGAAGGAAAATAATAATATATTCTCACAAGATATTGACCAGCAAATAAAAGCGTGGTAAATTTAAACTAACAAACGGTTGTTAGTTTTCTCCGCGGAAAAGAGGCAACAACAAAAATGAAATTAAGCACCAAAGAAAGGATCAAGGAAGCGGCCCTTTCAATTTTTGCCCGTAAAGGCTACGAAGGGGCCACTATGCAGGAAATCGCCGAAGCAGTAGGGATCAACAAAGCGTCCATCTATAACCACTATAAGGGGAAGGAAGACCTGTTTTTCGCCGTATACCAGGATGTTGCCGCTGACTATGTAAAGCTCATGGAGCGGATCATTGGCGATTCCAAACAAATGAAGCTCGCGGAAAGGCTTGCTTACGTTTTTGAAGAAGATATCCTGTATTATTACAGAAATCCGGAGAGCCAGGCGTTTTGGAATCAGATCACCCTTTTTGCCCCGGATGTATTGCGCGAAGAGTTCTGGAAGGATCTGGCGCAGCGCGAACTGTTCTTCCGGACCCAAATGGAAGCGCTGCTGCTGCAGGGTATGGAACAGGGTATTATCCGCAAGGATGATCCGGCCAAACTGATGTTTACCTTTCGAGCCATGAAGGAAGGGCTTTTGAACTGGCTGATTGCCATACCGAAATCCGAAGAAGAGTGGGTACGGGAAGTTTGGAAAGACTTCTGGCTGGGTTTTAAAGCAAGACCGGGTACGGAAGAGCGCGATGAATGGCTGGATGAGGGTCATGATAAATCGAAGAAGCCACGTCTCTATCCGGCTGAGCTCAGCGAATACTCGGCGGAATGTCTGGTTTGTAAAAAGGAATTCTCAATACCCTTTACGGATTTCCGCTATAAGGATATCAAGTACAACCGCGGCGCTTATCATGTCTGCGATGATTGCGGCAAAATGATCCAGGATGAAGCTCAGCTAATGACCGGACTCACTCCGGAGCTGCTTGACATCTGGGAGAGGTTGTTCCCCGGTCAGAAGAAGGAAGTGACTCGGCCGAATCGACAAGAGCATAAGCCGGGAAAACCTGTCTAAGCTTCGAACCCTAGATGATTCATGAATGAAGTTGGTTTTTCGAAACCAAACCGGGGCACATTTTGTATTGTGGGGACAATATGTCCCGATACGGCCAGCACCAAGGTATTATGGATTTCTTAAAGAACTGTTGACCTGAAGCCCATGGGCTGGGGAGGATAAGCCATGTACACTACCATATGTATGATCTGCAAGAAGGAATTCGGGATCCCGTTTTCCGATTTCCGCTACAAAGACATCAAATACCACCGCAGCGCCAACCACGCCTGCGATAAATGCGCCAAAATGGTGCAGGATGAATGCCAGAAGATCACCGGGTTAAGCCCGGAGGCGATTGACTTCTGGGATAAGGTCCTCAGTTCCAGGAGCAGATAGTCTGTGGCGAAGGATATTGTAAAACACTAATGAGAGGAGTGTTATTTTTTTATGAAGACGGCAAAAGAATTCAAGCTGGTGGAGTGCAGCGGCACCGCCTACGAGATCGGCCTGCAATGGGGCGAAGGCTGCCGGGAGAATATCCATCAGCTTGCGGAAAACAGCTTCCGGAACATGGACTCTATGTACCAGGCTAAAAAGGAAGACGTGATCGCCGCGGCCATGAAGTTCCTGCCCCGGATCGAAGATTTTGACCCTTATCTGGTCGACATCATGAAGGGCCAGGCTCACGCTACCGGGCTCAGCTTTGCCGAAATCGTGACCCAGAAATGCATGAACGAAGTGCTCTTCTATTATAAAAACATCACCGGCCTGTGCACTGCCTTTGCCGCCACCGGTAAGGCCACGGCCGGCGGCAAGACCCTCCTGGGCCAGAATATCGACTGGGCGCCGAGCGCCACCATCGACTTTTTGAAGGTCCATCATGCCGGCGGCCCGGACCAGTATATCTTAAGCTTCTCCAATTCTACCGAATATACCTTCTCCTCCGCCGGTTACGGCATTTGTGCCCTGGCCACCCTTGGGATAAATTATGCTCCCAACCTTCCCCTGGCGTGCTATATTCCCCGGGTGATGCGCCAGAATAATATTCATGCTGCCATGGACCTTCTCAAACAGGTGGCCCGCGGCCTGGGTTACTATCACCTGGCCGACGCCAATGGTGTCATTCTGGGTATTGAAAGCACCTATTACGACTATGAACTCATCCGGCCGGTAGATGACCTCATGCTGCACTCCAACCATTACCTGACGAAGCGTTTTAAACATGACGATATGATGGCATACCTGGTTAAAATGGGGATCCTGCCTCCCGTCATGGCTACGGAGAGCTTCAAGCGCTACGAAAAGATCCAGAGCCTGATGTATAAGGACTATGGCCGGATTACCCCCCAAACCGCCATGGAGGTGCTGGCCGACCATGAAAACTATCCCGTCTCTATTTGCCGGCATGATTATTCACTTGAATCAACGTCAGTGACCCTGGCTTCTTTTATCATGGTTCCGGCGGAGGGGGCCATCTATATCGCCTGCGGCAATCCCTGCGAGCATGAATATGTGCGATATAGCCTTTAGAATGGAAGCCTGCTTCAGCAAAGTTGATGCAGGACGCTAAGAGCTCTTCAAGTGCATTGTTTTGCAATTGAAATGCGAAAGGAAGAGATATGTAATGAATCAAAATCATTATGATGTTCCCCTGACCCTGCCGGTAAATGCTCAGGACCGCTTCATGTACCACATGAAGGCTATAATCCATGTAGTGGTCTCCTTTGACCAGCACCTCGATGCGGGCATCCTGCAAAGGGCAGTACGTTTATCCCTGGATGCCGAGCCGGTTCTGGGTTGCCGCTTTATCGAGGAGGACCCGCAGCCCCGCTGGCAGCGTTTTGAGAACCTGGATGAGATGCAGTGGTTGGTGTGCACCAGTCCGGATAATCAAGATGAAGCTATCGACTGCTTTATAAAGGATTCCTTCTTCCATGAGGAGCAGCAGATCAATGTCGGTCTGTTTCAAACCGAGGGCGGTGATACCCTGGTGGTAAAAATCAGCCACGCCTGCTCAGACGCCGGCGGTCTGAAAGATTATCTGAAATTGCTGGCCGGCATCTATACCCGGCTGCTGGAGAATCCGGATTATTATCCCTCGTCACACACCTCGGGGTGCCGGGATCAGCAGCACTATTTCAAGGCCCTGGGCATAAGCGATCCGCTGGCCCGGTTTGATCCCCAGACCCCGGTAACGCTCCCTAACTGGGTCTTCCCCTATCACAGTACGGAGACCAACCAAATACACCTAGCCCGGCGGCGTATCAAGAATGAGGCCCTGGACCGGATAATCAGTTTTGCCAAAGATCATAAGGTAACCGTTACCGCCGTCTTGCTCACCGCCATGTTCAGGAGCCTGTTCGAAATGCTTGAATCGCCCCGGGGCGAAGAATTCGGGATCGGCGTAAGTGTGGACCTGCGCCATAGGTTTTCCGGCAACCCCGATCAGGCTGTATGTACTCTGTCGCTGGGTATTAGCCCCTGCATCACTTGCCTGGAAGAAGAATCTTTTGGAGAAACCCTCCAGAGAGCGTCCGGAGCCCTGGAGGAGCTAAAACAGAATAATGCTGAACTGGTTGACGCCATCGCCGTGGAAGCATGGGCCACGTTGGATTACTCGGCTTTCCTCGCTCAGATCCAAGCCGTCCTGCAGTGGGTAGCGGACAGCGGTAAATCCAACCCGCTTTTGTCCAATATCGGCGTGATTAATCCCTTGAATTTCAGCCATTGCCAGGCCACTGACGTCTATCTGCTTACCCCCGTTGTAATCCCGCCCGCCTTTGTGCTGGCGGTCACTACCTATAACCGTACCCTGACCCTGCAATGCACCTTCGGCGAGCCGGGACACCGAAAAGAAGAGGTGGAGAGGTTTATGGATTTGATGGAGCAAGAATTAAGGTCTCTGTAAAGATATAATAACTGCTATTTCCCGAAGAATATCCGGATGATTTATGCAAGCCATTTAGGAGATCTTACAGAAGGGAGAGATTTGCTATGGAGCAAAACCAATATGACATACCCCTGACCCTGCCGGTGACTGCACAGGATCGCTTCGAATATCCGTTGAGATATATCATCCATGTTGTTGTATCCTTTGACCGGACTCTGGATCGCATCATCCTGGAAAGGGCGGTTCGATTGTCGCTGGACGCCGAACCGATCCTGGGCTGTCATTTTGTCGAGGATAACCCCCAGCCCTATTGGCAGCGTTTTGACACCCTGGACGAAATGAAATGGGCTGAGGTTACCAGCCCGAGTAATAAAGATGAAGCAATTAACCATTTTATAAAAAGTTACTTTTTCCATGAAGGCCAGCAGATCAATGTCTGTCTGGTTCAGTCAGCGGGCGGCGACACCCTGGTGGTCAAGATCAGCCACGGCTGCTGTGACGCCGGCGGGTTGAAAGAATACCTGGGACTGCTGGCCGGGATCTACACACGGCTGCAGGAAGATCCTAATTATCGCCCCCTGCCGCACACCTCGGGCCGCCGGGACCAGAGGTACTATTTTGATGCTCTGGAGATAACCGATCCTATTGCCTTATTCAACCCTGAGCACCAGCCGCCGCCTCCTACCTGGGCCTTTCCCTATCATGGCACGGAGAAAAACGAGATGCAACTGAGCATTCGCTGCCTAAAGGATGAGGCCTATAACCGGATCATGAAATTCACCAGGGATCATAGTGTGACCATGACGGCCGTCTTGCTCACTGCCATGTTCCGGGCCATGTTTGAAATGCTGGAACCTCCCCGGGGCGAGGAAATGGATATCAACGTGAGCGTTGATCTGCGCCATGCTTTTACCGGTCTGTCCGATCAAGCCATATGTAACCTCTCAGTGGGAATGCATCCCCGAATCAGCAGGATGGCGGAGGAGTCCCTCGCCGAAACCCTAAAGCGGGCGTCCGCGGCTCTGGAAGAACTCAAACAAAACCGGGCCGAATCGATAGACGCTATTGGTTTGGAGGCTTGGAGCATGACGGACTACACAACATTCCTGGAGCAACTGCGGGCCATCCTGCAGCAGTCACTGGCAACCGGAAAAAACAATCCCCTTTTATCCAATGTAGGGGTTATTCCCCCCCTGCACTTCGGCCAGGTCAAGGCCACTGATGCCTACATGCTTACCCCGGTGGTGTTTCCTCCTTCTTTTATGCTGGGGGTCACTACCTATGACAGAACCCTGACCCTGCAATGCAGCTTCGGCGAGCCGGGGCATAGACGGGAAGATGTGGAACGTTTTATGAACTTGATGGAGCGGGAATTAAGTTCTTTGTAAGGATACGTGTTACAGGGGGGACGTTCTTTCTGTAACAACTAAGAAAAAGCAAGGGTGTTACAGAAAGAACGTCCCCTGTAACACTGATTATATTGAACCTTAAATAAGAAAGGGGTTTTAGAAAATGGAATCGAGCATATGGGAAGATGGGATTCCCACCATAATACCGGTAACTGAATTTGATCGAACCCTTTATTTACTCAAGTACGGATACTACAATATGCAAATCCAGGCGGTCATCACCTTCGATCAACACCTGGATACGGATGTTCTAAAAAAGGCGGTCAGATTATCTTTGGATGCTGAACCGGTATTGCGATGCCAGTTTATTGAAGATGATAAACAACCTTATTGGCAGCCCTTTGAAAATCCAGAAGAAATCCAGTGGTTTGAGTTTGTACAAAATGATAGTAAACAAGCGGCAATTGAACAGTTCTTGAAAAGCCCATTTTATTGTGAAGAGCAGATGCTGAGTGTAAGGCTGATTCGGGTCAACGATAATGATACCCTTTGTGTGAAAATCTGTCATGCCTGTTCTGACGCGGGAGGTCTTAAGCAATACTTGCAGTTGCTGTCCAAAATATATTCAAGCTTACTAAAGGATTCCCGTTATAAACCTGAGCCGAATACCAAGCGCCGACTGGACCAGAAGGATTATTTCGAGGCGCTGGGTATTAAGGATCCACTGGCATTACTTGATCCCAATGCCCAGGATCTGCCCGCCAACTGGGCCTTTCCCTATTACGGTGCTGAGTCAAAGGAAATACATATTTCCATGCGCCGTTTTGCTGGTGAATACTTCGATAGAATCAAGGAATTTGGCAAAAACCATGCAGTAACCATCAATACTATAATTTTGACCGCGTTTTATAGAAGTATGTTTGCAATGATCAAACCACCGGTCGGGGAGGAGCGGGAGATCTGTCTAACCATGGATTTGCGGAGGTTCTTTAAAACCGATCCGTCGCAGGATATTTGCAACCTGTCGGTAACGGTAACTTCAAAAACCTGCCGAGTGGAGGCAGAGGCTTTTCTGGGGACATTAAAAAGGGTGTCCAAGTCTATCGATGAATTAAAGCATGCCCAAGTAGAATTGTCTCACGCCGTGAGAATTGAAGCACAAGCGGCCATGGAATATGCACAACTGCATGCTCTTTTTCAAGCCGTCAGGCCCCAGTTTATGGAAACCGGCAAGGTCCCTCCCACCTTAACCAATATGGGGATCATCAATCCATTGCAGTTTGGACAAATCCCAGCCCATGATGCTTATTTTGTTACACCAACTATTTATGTACCAGGTTTTTTACTGGGGGTCAGTACCTACAATAGAACCCTGACCATGTTAACCAGTTATTATGAGCCATCACATAGGACCGAAGATGTTGAAGCGTTGATGGACTTCATGGAAAAGGAATTGAGGTCTCTGTAAAGATATAAATTTAGGGGGAAAAGCTTATGAGTATGACTAAAAAAGCATTTGTGTTACAGAAAGAACGTCCCTGTAACACTGATTATATTTGGCCTTAAATGAAAAGGAGGTCTTTAGAAAATGGAAGCGAGCATATGGGAAGATGGGTTTACCACCATGCCGGCAACTGTAGTTGATCGAATCGGTTATGTACTCAAATACGGATACTACAATATGCAGATCCAGGCGGTCATAACCTTCGATCAACACCTGGATACAGATGTTCTGAAAAAAGCGGTCAGATTATCTTTGGATGCTGAACCGATATTGCGATGTCAGTTTATTGAAGATGATAAACAACCTTATTGGCAGCCTTTTGCAAATCCAGATGAAATCCAGTGGTTTGAGTTTGTACAAAATGACAGCAAACCAGAGGCAATTGAACAGTTCTTGAAAAGCCCGTTTTATTATGAGGAGCAGATGCTGTGTGTAAGGCTGATTCGGGTCAATGATAATGATATCCTCTGTGTGAAAATCGCTCATGCCTGTTCTGACGCGGCAGGCATTAAACAATATTTGCACTTGCTGGCCGAAATATATGCAAACTTGCTAAAGGACTCCCGCTATAAACCTGAGCCGAATACCAAGCTCCGGTTGGACCAGAAGAGTTATTTCGAGGCACTGGGTATTAAGGATCCACTGGCATTACTGGATCCAAATGACCCGCCTCTTCCCGCTACCTGGGCCTTTCCCTTTTATGGTGTTGAAGCAAAGGAAATACATTTTTCCATGCGGCGTTTCGCTGGTGAATCCTTCGATAGAATCAGAGCATTTGGCAAAGCTCATGCAGTAACCATCAATACTATAATTCTGACCTCATTTTTTCGAAGTATGTTTCAACTTTTAAAACCACCGGCCGGAGATGACCGGGAGATCTGTGTAACCATGGATTTGCGAAGGTTTTTTAAAACCGAGCCGTCACGGGATATTTGCAACCTGGCGGTAGTAACAGTCGCCAGAACCTGCCGGGTGGAGCAAGAGTCTTTTCTGGAGACGTTAAAAAGGGTGTCTAAAACTATGGATGAATTAAAGCATGCTCAAGTAGAATTGTCTGAAGCTGTGAAAACTGAAGCACAAGAGGCCATAGAGTATTCACAACTACATGCTCTTTTTCAAGCAGCCAGGCCTATGATCATAGAAACCGGCAAGGTTTCTCCAACCTTAGGTAATACGGGGATAATCAATCCATTGCAGTTTGGACAAATCACTGCCAATGATGCTTATCTAGTTCCCCCAACTAATAATGCACCTGGCTTCATGCTGGCGGTCAGTACCTACGATAGAACCCTGACCCTGTCAACCAGTTACTATGGGCCGTCACATAGGACCGAAGATATTGAAGCGTTGATGGACTTCATGGAAGAGGAATTGAGGTCTCTGTAAAGATATAAAATTAGGGGGAAAAGCTTATGAGTATGACTAAAAAAGCATTGATTGGATCAGCGGTCTTGATTGTTGGCCTAGCAGTTTGGCTGTATATAGGTATGATCATACTGGTAACACCAACCAAGGGTGTACATATTCCGCAATATGCCAATCCACAAAAGGCATTATTGGTTATAGATATTCAGGAAGACTCCACCGGAATCACGGCCAAGGATTCATCCCCATTTAAAAATGATTCTGAAAAGTTGATTGCGTCAGTTAATCAGATAATCGATGAAGCAGCCCAGCAGAACATCGCTGTAGTATATGTTAGACAGGAATTTGACGGTCTGCGAGGTAAGATTATATCCCGACTCACTTCTGATGGGGTAGATATAAAAGGCCAGCCGGGAACTGAGATCGATAGACGAGTCTCCATTGTTTCAAACAGTGTTTTCCCTAAGCATCTTTCCGATGCCTTCTCCAACCCCGATTTTGAGGCATTCTTAACTGAACATCAAGTGGATGAAGTCTATCTCGTCGGGATAGATGCCCAATACTGTGTATATTACACGGCAAAGGGAGCCCGGAACCGAGGATATAAGGTGAATCTTATCACCGACGCTACCGCTATGGCTAACCAAGAGCAATGGGATGAACAGATGAAAAAATATGAACAGAATGGTGTCCATCTAATTACCAGTGGGCAATTTCAAGCGGAGGAGGGTTATTAATTATCTACTCAGCTTTCGCAGTTGACTTATATTACGATACAATACGCTAGCCGCTTGAAATGTCATTGCTGCCAGAACTCGCGTACTTGTCATTGCTATGAAAACTCACGTATTTGTCATTGCGAGGAGCGCAGCAACGCGGCAATCTTCCCAGGTCATCTAACGCTTTTCGTTTATCGTGGCGGGTTAAATACCCGTGATAATTGCGAGCGATAGCGCGGCAATCTTTAATATTGGGATATATAAATCTTCTCGGTGCTTATTAAAGTTATCCAAATTGTTTGTTACCGCTGCATATAAACACAAGAAAAGATTGCCGCTCAATGACAGCCTCGAATAGTGCACCCATTGTTATGATTAGCAATAATAAATCTGCGTTATCATAACAATCTGCGTGCGGCGCAGCCGCCTGCGTCTATTCATCCCGTCAGACGCCTGCGTCCACTTCCGTTAGCTCCTTGTTTCCAGCACATAATGGTGCAGGGCTTCGGCTACTCCGTGTTCATCATTGGAGCTGGTGATATAGTCAGCCGCGGCCTTGACTTCAGGCCGGGCATTGGCCATAGCTACGCCGATTCCGGCCCAGCGGATCATAGCCAGGTCATTATAGCTGTCTCCAATGGCCAGGACCTCTTCCCTTATGACTCCGAAGTGTTCCGCCACCACCTGCAAGGCCAGACCCTTGTTGGCCTTTAGTGCCATGGTTTCCAGAAATATCGGCTTGGAGCGGGTGATATGCAGCTCATTGTATTGAGTAGTTAACACCTTATACAGATCAAGCAATAAGTCCTGGTCCCGGATAATGGCCATTATCTTCATGGCATCATGCCGGCGGACGGTTGCGGCCAGATCGTCGACCAGTACGGCCTTAATACCGGCCAGTTCTTCATAGTACCGGCCTTCCGGGGTCAAATTCTCCATGAATAGTTCATCATCACTGTAGGCGTGGCAGTGCAATCCCCGGGCCTTGAAGAACTCGATGATCTCTCCGGCCGGAGCGCGAGGGAGAGGCTGATAATAGATGACTTCGGATGAAAAGGCGCTTTTCACCAGGGCACCCTGGTAGGTGATCAAGGGCAGATCCATATTCAACTGCCGGGCATACGGCAGGGCTGAGCGGTGCATACGACCCGTAGCCAGAGTAACCAGGACTCCCCGGTCCCGTATTGCTTGTATGGCTTGGGCACACTCCGGTGCGATCCGCAGCCCTGAATCGAGCAGGGTGTCATCCAGATCAATGGCAACCAGTTTGATTGACACGCAGAGTACCTCCGATTAATAAAAGAAGGGGCGTCGTTGATCCCTTGTTATGTAAAGCCCGCTCATTCAACGTACTCTGTACATTTCAATCGCGGGCTTACCATACTTTAATTTTTATCCTGCCAGTTTTAGATTATTTTAACCCAAAGGACTTATCGTCAACAAAGAAACTGATAACAAAGCTGACCAGACTAAGTATAATAGCGCTGAGAATGGCCCAGCCAAATCCGTGAATGTCGAAACCCTTAACCGTAGCCGAGGTGACCCATAACATAAGTCCATTAATAACAAAGGTAAAGAGTCCCAGGGTAATGATGTTGAAAGGCAGGGTCAGTATCATCAGTATCGGCCTGATTACGGCATTGACTATCCCCAGGAAGATTGAACCAACTATGGCTCCCCATACCGTAAGTTCGAAATGGGACCCGAGGAGCGCTGCGGTAAGAATTATAGCAAAAATATTGAGCAACCATCTGACTATCCAGCCTTGCATTCGGATTCTCCCCTTCCACAATTATTTCACCTCAAGTATATACGGTTTTACTGCATTTTGACAATTGCCAATCACTTTCAGAAAACTTTCAGCTTATATTCAGTAGGATTTTAGACTGGGCCTGGATAATAAATGCAGACCCTGCACGACTCGGAGGGGGTCACCACAATTTTCATAATTGATGGGCAGTTGATTAACCAACCAAGGATCAACTATCTAAAACTTGGAACAGGATGGTGAAACACATGGCGGATGCTAATACCCCGATGGATAATAATGCAGAAATGAATCAGGCGCTCCAGTCCGATCTGATGCACCTGGATGACGATAATGTTCAGGATGTAATGCTGAGAAGCAAGATCCGTGGGATGTCGCGGACCAAGAAGATCATCATTGCCCTAGTGGTTATGGGGACAGTCGCTCTGGGAGCCTTTGGCTATTATCACTGGTCAGCCTCTAAAGCGGCTGGTAATTATCTCACCATGAACGTCACCAAATCTACTATCACCAATTCCATCGAGGCTACCGGCACTCTGGAGCCGGTCAAGAAATCGGAAATGGGATTCAAAAATGATGGCGCCATTACTGCCATTAATATTAATCCGGGGGATAAGGTAGTCAAGGGACAGGTACTGGCACAGCAGGACCCCAGCTCTATGCAAACTGCGCTGGAACAGGCCCAGAACACTGTAGATCAGGATCTCATCAGTGTCAAGACCACCGCCCTCTCTCACCAGGCCAAGCAGCGGAATTATGACCAGCAGGTAAAGCTGCAGGAAGCCGGTGCAACAGCCCAGAGCGATCTGGACACCGCCCGGGATGATCTGACCAAGGCAGAACTGGAACTGGCCACCGCCAAATCCAGATTGGCCAATGACCAAATAAAGGTTCAACAAGCCCGCTCTGACCTGGAGGAAGCCACTCTGGTTGCACCCTTTGACGGCATCGTCGGCGCGGTAAATGGGCAGGTGGGTCAGATCAACGGCATAAACAGCAGCACCAGTACCCTGCTCACCGTCATGAGTGAAGACCTGCAGCTTACCGCTCAGGTCAATGAGGCCGATATAGGACAGGTTAAGGCAGGTCAGACTGTAGAATTCACCAGCACCGCCTATGCCAACAAAACCTTCTCCGGCCAGGTGGTCCGCATCACCCCGGAGGCGGAGACGGTCAGCAATGTGCAGTATTACCCAGTTTTGATAAGCTGTTCCGACCCCGAACGCCTGCTAAAATCAGGCATGACCGTTTCGGCTGAGATCATTATCTCCCGCAAGAGCGATGTGGTAACCGTTTCCATGATGGCAGTAAGCTATGCGCAAACCTATATGCAGGAACAGGCCACCGCTTCAAGTGACAAACAGGGGCTCTCGACTGCCGGCAATTACAGCCAGAAAACCAAGATTCGGAACAATACCGGCACAGCCAAGAGCCCTGCTCAGACGGGCAGCGGGCTCCAGGGCGGCAATGGCCCCGGTGGCAGTTTTCCGGCGATGGCCAGCGGAAATGGACGACCCGGTATAGTATTGCTGTTGAAAAATGATAAGCCTGTAGTGACCAGAGTCACCCTGGGTTTGAGCGACGAATCTAATTACCAGGTTGTCAGTGGTCTGTCGGAGGGTGACCAGGTAGTGGTCGGCACCAGCCAGACCACTACCAGTACTGACTCCAGCAATACCAGTAATTCAAACAATAATTCCAACCGCTCCAATAATACGAGAGGCATGGGCGGAGGGATGGGCGGTCCTCCTCCAGGTATGTAAGCAGAGTGGAGATGAAACCATGGCCAAGAGTTTGATCAAACTGCAGGATATAATGAAAACCTATTTCGGTGCCGGTGAACCGGTTCATGCCCTGTGCGGCATATCCCTTGAAGTCATGCGGGGAGAGATGCTGGCCATCATGGGTCCTTCCGGTTCCGGCAAGTCTACGCTGATGAACCTGCTGGGCTGTCTGGACAAACCCGATTCCGGCCAGTACATCTTTGCCAACCAGAATGTGATGAGGCTGGACCGTGATCAATTGGCCCGCCTGCGCAATCTGCTGATCGGCTTCGTTTTCCAGAACTTTAACCTGCTGGGGCGCTCCAGCGCCCTGGACAACGTATGCCTGCCCCTGGTTTACGCCGGAGTCCCGGCGCGGGAAAGGACCGACCGCGGGCACGAGATGCTGCAACTGGTGGGACTGAAGGGGCGCGAACACCATTTACCCCGCCAGTTATCTGGCGGCCAGCAGCAGCGGGTGGCTATTGCCCGAGCCCTGGTCAATCGTCCGGGACTGCTCCTGGCCGACGAACCAACCGGGGCCCTGGATACCAGAACCAGTGAAGAGATCATGGGGCTGCTGCAGCGCCTGCATCGTGAGCAGGGCCTGTCGGTAGTGATCGTCACTCATGAACCCGACATTGCCTATCACTGCCAGCGCATCATCCGCCTGAGCGATGGCCTGTTGGTCAAAGAAGAACTGGTCCCGCAGCCCCATCAAGCGGTGCAGGCTGGATAATACGAAACGGAGGAAAACCCCATGGATCTGATCTCAAGTCTAAAAATGGCCGGGCAAAGTTTGATGAGCAACAAGCTGCGTTCTTTTCTTACCATGCTAGGTGTGATCATTGGTGTGGGTGCCGTAATCATAATGGTCGCCCTGGGCCAGGGCACCTCCTCCGGCATCACCTCCCGGCTGTCCAGCATGGGCGCCAATCTCTTAACGGTATCATCCGCCATGTCCATGGGACCGATCCGGGGAGCCGGCGGCTCCACCCTGACCATGGGCGATGTGGAGGCCATTACCCAACTGCCGCTGGTGAAGTATGTCGCTCCGGAAGCCAGCACCAACAGCGCCACCATCTCAGTAGGCAGCGCCACCTGGTCAACTACCGTTGACGGCACATCTCCCGAACTGCAGACCATAAAGACCTGGCCAACGGTACAGGGTTCCTTCTTCACTGATGACGACGTGGATGGCTTGAAAAGAGTAGCGGTATTAGGCCAGACGGTGGTTACCAACCTGTTCCCCAACACTAATCCGCTGGGCCAGAGTATTCGCATCAACGGCCTGAGCTTCACCGTAGTCGGCGTCCTGAAAGAAAAGGGCGACAGCTCCGGTTCTGATCAGGATGATGTAATATATGTACCGATAACTACTGCACAACAGAGATTATTGGGAACCGCAACCGTGCGCAGCATCAACGTGCAGGCCGAAAGCACCGAAGCTCTAAGCCCCCTGAAGGAATACATAAATACCCTGCTCCGCCAGCGTCACCGCATCAGCGATTCAGCTGATGACGATTTTCAAGTGCGGGATATGACTGAAATCCTTTCTACTATAGAAGATACCACCAAGATGCTGTCGTTCCTGTTGGGCGGCATTGCCGCGGTCTCTTTGCTGGTCGGCGGTATCGGCATCATGAACATCATGCTGGTATCGGTGACGGAACGCACCCGTGAAATTGGTATCCGTATGGCCATTGGCGCCACTACCCGGGCCATCCTCACTCAATTCCTGATCGAAGCCTTGCTGCTCTGTTTTATCGGCGGTCTCATCGGAGTTGCCCTGGGCTGCGGAGGTGCCCAGCTCCTAAGTGTCTGGGCTAACCTGAAGATGCAGGTATCTCCCTGGCTGATAGCGGCATCCATGGGTTTCGCTATCATGATCGGGCTCTTCTTCGGATACTACCCGGCCCGTCAGGCAGCCAACTCCGACCCCATTGAAGCCCTGCGCTTTGAATAACCACTAAGCAAGCCGGGAAAGGAGGTGGAATCGCTGTCGCAATTTTGTCCCCAGTAAATTATATTTTTAATTATTTTAGTTATTTTAGGAAGGATGTGTTTTCATGAAAAAAGTAACTTCACTACTGATGCTCCTGATCTTCACCCTCAGCCTGGCCATGCCGGCCTATGCCGCCACCAGCTCGGCCAGCAGTCAGCGTCAGAAACCGTCCATGAGCCAGGACATGACCCAGCCGGGCGGGAGGTCCGGGGATGGGCGGCAACGGGTTCAGCGACCAGTTGAGCAGCCTGGTCAGCGCGGGTACCATTACTCAGGCCCAGGCTGATGCGGTGGAAGCAGCCCTGAAACCGTCTGAAGATGAGAAGCCCAGTACCAGCAGCTCTTCGAGCACCGACCCCTCCAGCCTGATGAAGACTAAACTCGATGCTCTGGTTACTGCTGGTACTATCACCTCTGCTCAGGAAAGCACTATTCTGGCTGCCATCCAGCCCCCGAGCGACGGTCAGGGCGGCATGCCGGGTCAGAACGGCAAGGGCACCGGCAATATGCAGGGTAATCCCATGGAAAGCGCCCTGTCCTCTCTGGTCACTGCCGGGACGATATCCCAGACGGTAGCCGATACCATTATCTCTGCCCTGAAACCGTCGGAAGACAGCAGCACCAGCAAGACCGACATGAAAACCGCTCTCACCAGTGAACTGGCAGCTCTGGTCAGCGCCGGAACCATTACCCAGGATCAATCGGATGCTATAACCAAGGCATTACAGGCTCCGGTTCAGAGCAGCACCAATAATGGCAAGGGTAAAAGCATGCGCTTGAAGATAGGCAGTACCAAGATGACAACAGCTTCCGGTCAGCAGGATATCGACCCCGGTTATACCACCGCGCCGGTGGTCAAAAGCGGGACCACCTTCGTCCCCATCCGGGCTATTGTCGAACTCTGGGGCGGCACTATCAGCTGGAACAATGAGACGCAGACTATTACCATCACCCTTAATGGCAATACTGTGGCCTTGACCATCGGCAGCACTGCTGCCACAGTCAATGGTACGACGGTTACCCTGAGCAGTGTCCCCTATGTCTCTGATACCGGCCGTACCATGGTCCCCATCCGCTTCCTGGCGGAAAACCTGGATCTGACGGTAAACTGGGATCAGAATACCCAGAGCATCGATATCGAATAGGAAACTATATAATAAGGAGTTGGTATCCGTGTTGAAAAGAAAATCCCTGATGCCCCTGATATTGGGTTTGTTGCTGGCCGTAAGCCTGGTCGGCTGTTCCAGCAGTACCCAGGAAACCTCCAGCAAGAATACTGCCAGCACTAAATCCAAAAAAGCCGTAACCGAAAAGGCTAAAACCCAGTCAGGACAATCCAAAAATGCTCCGGCTCAACCCGGCAATGACGCAACCACTATGAATAAAGGAACCCGGCCCGAGCAGGCGGACGGCACCCGTATAATTGGGCAAATCGTTAGTGTAAGTAATCGTTCGGTAACCCTGGCCTTGTTTGACATGCCCACACCAGGGGACAATGGGGGCAAACCCTCGGCTCCCCCGTCAGGCAATACTCCATCTTCGGGCAATAACCCGACTTTGGGAAATCAGCCGGGTGGTCAGACTTCGCAACTGAGCGGTGAAAAGAAAACCATAACCATCCCCACTTCCGTCAAGATACTGAGCGGAGGCCGGGAGAGTTCTACAGAAGTAAAGATAAGCGATCTGAAAGCCGGACAGATGTTGATGGTCAGGGTGAACAGTTCCAGTGGTGCCGTTGAAGAAGTCCGAGTCATGGAACAAGGCGGCGGCATGGGCGGCCCTCCTCCGGGTGGCGGTGCTCCGGGCCAGAACAGTGGAAAATCAACCAATTAAACCGTTCTCATAACACAGTTATAAGAATCCCAACGGGGGGCGCAGTTTACTAGTCCCCCCGTGATTTTTGTTATAGGATGAAAGCCATGATCAAACGCTTCTATCTGCCAATTATACTAATGGTCATACTGGTCACTGCTACTGGTATTTGCCTGCATGCGCTGGTTGAATACGGACATGACAACAACCGCACTTTCAGCCATAGTCAGGTGCATCCCGGGGCCGGCTCTTCACCCGGGCGGCCTGCCATGTCTGGACAAATTCATCAGGGCGAACCTCTATCACATACACCTATTCAGCCGAACGCAGCACGTCCAGGTTCTGGCCCCGCCCCTCCCCTTCAGCATGGCGACCCGAATAAAAGCGGCCCAGCTAACGATTATGGGTTAAATTTCTTGTTGTACTTTGCTGCAGGATTTCTGCTGCTGGCAGGATTGGTTTACTATCTGTACGCCCGCGGCAAGATAAATTTGGCGAATAGCAATATCAAGTTTACTCTGTTGGCCTTATTGGTATTGGGGCTGCTTTTCCGCTTGTATCTGGCTACCATGATGGAAGGTCATGCCGGCGATCTGGCCTTTTTCAGAAATTGGTCGGCTGCCGCAGCTCAGGGACTTACCAGCTTATACAGCAATACCCGCTGTGATTACCCACCATTATATATTTATGTATTGTGGTTGGTTGGCAAGATATCCGCACTGGCAGTATTGCAGCCATATTCCACCATTCTGCTGAAACTGCCGTCCATCCTGGCTGACCTGGCTACTGCCTGGTTGATCTATGGTTGGAGCCGTGAGCGCATGGCCCCGGAAACTAGTGTATTGCTGACATCCTTCTATATCTTCAACCCGGCGGTCTTTATCAACTCTACCCTGTGGGGGCAGGTGGATTCCTTTTTCACCCTACTCATCGCACTGGCTATCTGGGCCCTGACCAAAGCCAGGACTGGTCCGGCGGCAGCCCTGTTCACCGCGGCGGTGCTGATGAAACCCCAGGGGATTATCTTTCTGCCGGTACTGGCCTTCGAACTGCTTCGGCAGAGGAATTTAAAAACTATTATCAAAGCCGCGCTATGGGCAGTAGGAACCAGCTTCGTCATCACGCTGCCCTTTGCCTGGCAGCAGGCAGCCGGCTGGATCATATATCTCTTGACCGGCACCATTGGGGAATACCCCTATGCCTCGGTCAACGCCTTCAACCTGTTTTACCTGCTGGGTGCCAACTATGTGCCGGACAGCCAGGTCCCTTTTCTGCTTAGCTATCATTATTGGGGCATGCTCTTCATCATTCTGACCACCCTCATATGCTGGTGGCTTTATGTCCGGTCCAACGACCGCAATATGGCAGCCACAGCGGCCCTGCTTCTGATCACAGGAGTCTTCACCCTGGGTCCCAGCATGCATGAAAGGTACTTATTCCCAGCTATTGCCCTGGTTATAATTGCCTTCATTGGTCGGCGGGATAGCCGCTTGCTGCTGCTGGCTATCGGTTTCTCGCTATCGATCTTTGTCAATACTGCTGCTATACTTTTCGGCGGAATCCTGAACAGCAGCCCGATTCCTCAGGCAGCCTCACTCTTGAACCTGCTGCTGTTGGGCGGGCTGCTCTGGATGTTTTATGATATGAGCGCTATAAAGCGAGTAAACTTGCAGTAGCTTACGGGTTGAAGTGACGGTAGACCTGTTCGGCGGCAGTCCGGTTCATGCCGGGAACCTGCACCAGCTCTTCCAGACTGGCCTGTTTGATACGGGCTACTGACGAAAAATGCTTGAGCAAAGCCTGCTTGCGGGCCGGTCCGATACCCTCTATCCCATCCAGGGCCGAGGCGGTCACCTTTTTGCCCCGGCGCTGGCGGTTGTATTCGATAGCGAAGCGGTGAGCTTCGTCGCGCATACGCTGCAAGAGCATCAGGCCGGGGTCCCGGCGCGGGAAAACCAACGGTTCCGCTACACCAGGCCGGAATACCAGCTCATCCTTTTTGGCCAGGCTGCAGAGGGGCACCTCCACGCCTATACCATCCAAAGACTCTTTCACCGCATTCACCTGACCCAACCCGCCGTCGATCAGGATCAGATCAGGCAGGGGCAGGAAGGCCGGATTGCCCTTTTTAGCCTCGCTCCAGCGGCGCTGCAGGGTCTCGGCCAGGGAGGCATAGTCATTGTTCTGGTCACGACGGATCTTGAAACGGCGGTAAGCCTTGCGATCCGGCAGAGCGCTGGTAAAGACCACCATGGAGGCTACGGTTTCCTCGCCGCCCAAGTGCGAAATATCATAGGCCTCGATCCGCTCGGGAACCACTTCCAGGCTGAGCACCCGGGACAGATGCAGCAGGGTCTCCTGGTTCTGCAAGTTCTTCTGCTCCCTCTCCTCCCAGATCAGCCGCCCGTTGTTCTGCACCAGTTCCAACATGTGCCGGCCTTCCCCCCGCTGGGGCTGGCGTAGTTCTACCCGATGCCCGGCCATTCCTCTCAGCCAGTCTTCCAGTAACACCCGGTCTTCCGGCAGGTGGCTGACCAGAATCTCTCCGGGGATATCCGGGTTATCGTCATAATAGAATTTGATGAAATAATCCATTAGTCCGGCGTCATCCTCGTCCACCGAGCGGCTTAGCCAGTAACTGTCCTTGGTCAGGATCTTGCCGGCCCGCACCTTGAAGACCGCCACCAGTTTGTCCTTTTCTCCGCCTATCATGGCAATGATATCCAGATGATAGCTCTTGTCGAAATTGACCTGCTGGCTCTCCTGCACTTTTTTGATACCGTTAATCTGGTCCCGCAGCTTAGCCGCCAGCTCGAATTCCATCCTGCCGGCCGCTGCCTTCATCTGATCCTCCTTTTCCCTTAGGAGATTCTTATATTCTCCCTCCAGGAAGGCCAGGACCTGCCCCACCATGGCCGCATAGGCCTCTTCGTTCACTCTGCCGCTACAGGGTCCCGAACATCGCCCGATATCATAATTGAGGCAAGGGCGCTCAGCCGGTCGCAGGTTCTTGCAGGTACGCAGGGGGAAAAGCCCATTGAGCAGGCGCAGAGTCTCCCTCACCGCTCCGGCATCGGTATAGGGACCAAAATAGCGGGATACCCCGTCCTTCTTCTCCCGGACCAGGCAGAGTCGCGGGTATTTCTCGCCGGTAGTGAGCTTTATGTAGGGATAGCTTTTGTCATCACGGAGCTGGATATTATAACGAGGCTGGTAGGCCTTGATCAGGTTGCGCTCCAGGATAAGGGCCTCCACCTCGCTGTTGGTGACGATGAAATCAAAATCAGCCACCCGGTTCATCAGTGCCCGCACCTTGGGATGGAGCTTGTCCGGTGACTGAAAGTAGGAACGCATGCGCTGGCGCAGCGAGCGGGCCTTACCCACATAGATAATCCGCCCCTCACTGTCCTTATACATATAAACTCCCGGTTGCAGCGGCACACTCCCCAAGCGTTCCTTCAAACCAATCCACCTCCAGAGAGAACGAATAGACGCAGGCGGCTAAAGCCCGCACGCAGATTTTTTATGATTAGCGCAGAATAATAATCTTCAATTATAACTAGAAATCTAGTTGTATAAAATTATCTCAGTTTCCTAAGATGGGTTCTCAAAAAGGTGGTATATAGAAACAAGATTGCCGTGCTACGCTCGCAATTATCACGGGTATTTAACCCGCCACGATAAACGAAAAGCGTTAGATGACCGGGGAAGATTGCCGCGTCGCTAACGCTCCTCGCAAT